>Ga0180437_10000071_pt1 | contig 217703 bp, 301 predicted proteins | sample SS_ome_4_FD_132410 | JGI IMG/M metagenome (GOLD analysis project Ga0180437, IMG submission 132410) | Hypersaline lake sediment archaeal communities from the Salton Sea, California, USA - SS_3_D_1 metaG | ecosystem: Environmental > Aquatic > Non-marine Saline and Alkaline > Hypersaline >...
GACTTGATCTGAAAATCGAAACAGCGGACAACAGCACCTTTCCAAAACAGGTCTTAATATAAAAATCATACTTGACATTTAAAGATACTTACAGTAAAATTTATCCACAGCAGTAGTCCTGCTTCGGAAAGCTGCGGGACGTTGTGCGCAATTTCGAGCAAAAACTTAAAAAGCCGCACGTCCTGTGCGGCTTATTGATCAAATATATTATCTAAAACCATTTTCTTCAATTTTTTTAATTTATTTTCATTTATTTCACATTCCCAAATAATTAAAACATTCCAACCAAGTTTTTTTAATTCTTTTTTATTTCTTTTATCTCTTTCAATATTTTTTTGAAATTTATCTTCCCAATATTTACTATTAGTGGCTGGCATTGATGCTCTTTTACAATTTTTATGCCTATGCCAAAAACAACCATGAACAAATATAATAGTATTATATTTTTTTAATACAATATCAGGTTTTCCTGGTAAATTTTCTACATTTATTCTAAACCTAAAACCTTCGCCATGTAACCATTTCCTAACAAGTTTTTCCGGTGTTGTGTTTGAAGAAGGTACTTTTGACATAATTTCCCTTCTTTTTTTTTTGAAAATTTATCCATTATTACTTAGTAAATTCTTTGTAAAGTAATACTGACCGTTTTAACTGTGATTTAACTGAAGGTGAAAGCTCTTTAAATTTGTCATTACTTGAGACATCAAATATTATTTTATCAATAGATTTATTAAAGTTTACATTAAATAAACTTGAAACACGTTTTAATCTTGATAAAACATCTCTTGCGGATTTAATTTCAAACCCTTTTTCATCGATTAACCATTCTTGAAAATTTGATTTGTCTTTCTCATCCATTTATTTTGCCTTTTTAAAAATTATTGTATTTTGCATATCTATATATTCATTTATACACTTTGCAATAAATTCAGCCATTTTGACAGGTACTGCATTCCCTATCATTTGCTCTAATTCCGTTTTGCTACCTTCCCAATAAAAATCTTTTGGAAATGTCTGAATTCTTGCTCTTTCAATAGTTGTTAAAGGCCTTAATTTGCTTGATTTTTTTATTGGGTCACCGGGATGTCCAGGATAACCTTTAGGGACAGGCCTATTTACACCTCGTATTGTTGGCGAAGGCTCATCAATTGAAAATATTCCCCTCCTATTGTAGTTCCTAGGATGACGATAAAAATATTCAATATCAAGTTCTTCTCCAAAATAATCTCTTACAGTCATAGGTTTTGTTGAGAGGTTGTTTTGTATTATTTCATCTAAAAATCCATCTTCTGCATTTTTAACACCCACGCAGAAAAATCTTTTTCTTTTTTGTGGAACACCACAATAACTTGAATCAATAACCTTTTCTGTCAGCCCATAATACGATTCTTTAAATATTTTTCTAGCCTTTATATAACTATTACTCTTAACAATTCTATCCACATTTTCCATTACAAACCACTCTGGCTTGACCTCTTGAATTATCTTTGCAAAAGATATAGTTAAATCAGCTCTATCGCCCTCTTTTCTCTTCCCGGCATGTGAAAAATCTTGACATGGAGGTCCACCAATGATTATAAAAGGTTTATGTTTTGAAATAATTTTCGCAGAATTTTCATGATTCGATAAATCAATATCTGAAATATCATGTTTAAAGTTAGTTTTATATATATTTATTGCTTTTTCCCAGTTATCAAATGCATGAGCAACATTAAAACCTTCATTCATAAATCCCAAGGACATTCCACCACAGCCAGCAAAGATATCTATTGTTTTCATATATTTCTTCCGATATTTAATATATGACATAATAATCATATTACAACAATGACGTCAAGTATTTGACGCCTTTATTATAAAATTTTGAGGTGTTTTTTTATGCCAGAAGAACCTAGCCTTTACGGAATAATTAATTCAAATCGAACAGGGGATGATCTTTGGGGAAAAAATCAATTTAATAGTTCATTCCCTGTTTCTTTGGCATGCTACATGAGAGACAATGACATTAATGCTATATATTTATCTTTGAATGAAAATCTTGAAGTTGTTGCAAATGAACTACATTTTAATGAAGTTTTTAATACATCTTTAGACTCAAATGATATATATTTTTCTTTTGAATCAAAATTTGATCCGTATCAAGTTTATTCGTACGATGATATTTCAGGAATTGATCTTGTTGTTAAAGATACTTCAGGCAACTTTTTACAACCACTGGAAATTAAATTAACCGTAATACCTGATAATAGTACATATCAAAACAATGAAAGTGAATGGGGTTCAGAAATTGTAATTAGACCTCCTACTACAAAATATTGTGGCTTAGGCATGGTACATTCCTGTATAAATCAATTAGAGGAAATAAGAAATATATTTGAACCTGTTTGCCATGATGTAAGACACTGGGACAGTATTCCCGAAATAAATTCAAAGATGGATGATTTTATTGATGCATTAAATATTTTTGAAAGTCAGTATATTCAATTTCAAAAACCATTATTATTACAGCCAATATGGAAAACGCAAGGTAAAAGCCCTTTATTAGCAGAGAATGCATTTGATATTTTTGTATGGAGTGATTTTGCTTTAAGCAGACTTTTTATTGATGCTTCAAACAATAGAAATGATAATGTAACTCGCTTGATGAGAAGTACTGCTCGTTTAACAAGATTTCTTTATGAAATAAGTACACGTAGAATTACTCATTTGAATCATATTTACACAGAAATGACATTCGGTCATCAAACTGATAAAGAATTTTCAGTGAATGGTTCAAAAACTGTTCCATATATGAATCATGTTAGACGTTTCAATCCCATATTACCCCAAAGTGTTCTTTCTAATATTATTCTTGGTGGTGGTGAAGAAAAATTAAGTCCTGAAAGAAGATTTGACCAAACGATATACTATACAATTGCAAATAGATAGTTTTTCAATCAGCCTCCGCCCTCCTTGGCTCCGGCTGACTAAATGTAAGAAGCTCGAAACTGCGCACAACACGGCGTAATGCGTTGCGCTCCCTGCGGTCGCTTGGGCTTCACCACATTTTCACCTCCGCTATCGCTACGGTATAATTTGTTATAATTAATTCATTGCCAATTTTTCTGGTACCATTTTTACAATTTGAAGTATTATATAACCATGAACGCTCATATATCTGTGCCCAGTTGTATAGATCTCTAATTTCAGGACAGTCATCATATGATAAGCAGAAATAAAAACTTGTTTTTTTTAAAATATTTGCTAAGCGATGGTGATCATTTTCCACGAAAGATTTTTGATATGCTCGTTTTTGGTCTGCATGATAGTACGGTGGGTCTAAATATATCAATACACTTTTACCTTTTTGAGGAGTGTTTATAACATACTCAAAATCTAAACTAGTAAGCTCAACATTATGAAGTTTGTTGCCAGCATTTTCAATAAATTTACCCCAATTTTGAGGCGGAGAGCTTTTACCTTCTTTATAACCCCAAGCCGGCTTATGTATAATGCCTGAGTATGAGGTACGATTTAAATAATAAATTTTAAATGCGTTTTCAAGTAATGATTCCGGTGAAAAATTTTTTATTTCGGCATGCCTTTCTTTTGTAGCAATTTCTTTTGAAATTAACTTCTGAAGTTTATGACGATTATCATTGCAAGCAATAATATTATAAACATCTATTATATCTTTATCAATATCATTGAGCCAATTATATTGTGATTTATTTTTCCCAAAAAAAATATTTCCACCACCTACAAACGGTTCTCTAAATTCGTCATGTGGGACACAATTAATGAAAGGTAGAATATATTTAAGAGCATAAAATTTACCCCCTGGATATCTAAAAGGTGATGCAACAAAATCGCTTGACTTAATGTAACTACCATCAGAATCAAATTCGATTATATTATTGTGAAATATTTTATTCATGAAAAAGCCTGTTATCGTTATTATATTTCATAATTGGTGATAATTAATTCAAAGCCTAATCTTCTTTTTCCCTTTTGAATATGTGAATTGTCAACTCTATAGAAAAAATTAGCCTCATGTATATTTGCCCATTTGTACATATCTCTTACTTCAGGAACATCATCATATGTTAAGAAAAAACTATATTTTGTTTCTTTTAATAGGGATAATAGTCTGTAGTGATCGTCAATGCTAAAACCATTCCTATAATGTTTGTTTTTTGGTGGAGAAAAATATGGAGGATCAACATATAATAAAACTTTTGAAGTATTAGTTTGCTTTTTAATTACTTTTTCAAAATCATAGTTTGTCAATTTAATATTTTCAAGTTTTTCACCACAAGGTATGATTCTTTCATGCCATCTTTCAGGTGGTAAACTTCTTTTAGGTCTATAACCCCAAGCAGCTGAGGCAAGTTTGCCGCTAAATGATGTCCTATTTAAATAATAATATTTGAATGCAATTTCCATTTCATTATTTGGGTTGAAATCATATATTTCTTTCCATCTTTCTTTTGATGCAATTTCTTGAGATAATTGATTGATTAATTTTGTTCTTTTATTTGGATCGCTCATTATTTTAAAAGTAGTGATTAATTCATTATCAATATCATTGAGCCAATTTTGATTAGATTTAGGTTTATTGAAAAAAACAGAACCTCCACCTACAAACGGTTCTCTGTATTCTTCGTGTAAAATATTGCTCCAAAAAGGTCTTAAAATATTCAATGCATAATATTTTCCACCAGGATATCTTAATGGTATTGGATGTCTTTTAAGTGTCATAATCTTATCCTTTTCAATACGTAACAAATGTATAGCTGTATGAAAAATTGTCAAGTAAAAAATTCCATTTATTATAACATAACTACTTCTGAATACATACAGTTTTCTTTGCAAAACTTTGTTTGTTTTATTGTTTCATTGTTTTGTAAAGCTAACTCCTTTTTTGATATAGAACAATTAATAAAAATACATAATGATAAAATAATAATTTTTTTCCTTTTATTTTCCTTTACGATTTGTGTCTTCATTTTATTTAATGTTTAAAGTCTTTTGTTTCATTTTTATTTAAAAGTTCACTAGATACTGCTATATAATTGAGAATAATATTAGCCATTGCTCCTCTATTGCTTTCACAAATTTTCATTAATTCTCCCATTAGTGAAAATACATCGTTTTTTATCATAGCTTCTTTTATTAAAGCCTCACCTTTTTCTATCTCTTCACCAGTAACATTTAAAGATTCCAAAATTCTAAAATAGTTTTCCTCTTTTTTTGTTTTTATCCTATTGTTTTTATTCCCCAAGAAGTGCTTTCTTCATTTTCGTGGCGACATTTATCTGTATTCATATATTTACAATCAATAGGACGAGGCTCATTATCAATTGGTTTAAGGGGTTTCTTTTCATAGTCTTTAAATACAGATTCTAAAATATTGGTTACTTTGTTGTAAATATAATGGCTACCTTCTCCGCATTTGAAATAATCCTCTATACATCTTTTTATTTTATCGTCTATTTCTCTTCTTACTATCATTTCTATTGTGCCATCTAGTCCACTAAGATTTTTAGCAAGTTCCTCCTTAACTCTTTGCTCTATGACTTCCCCTAATTCTGAACCATTTATTCCGAGATGATGTTTTATTTCGTGAACCATATAGTCAAGTGTTAATGTTACAGTAGGTACTGCTCTAGCATCCATATTAAACCTCCTCTTTATATTTTTCTAATAGTTCTTTTTTTATTCTTAATCCTTCTGTTCCAAAAGTGTGCTTTATGTTTTCATCTTTAGCACGTTCCAATAAAGCCATTAAAATATTTATATTTTCATCAAAAACTTTAGTGTGACGTTTGTATCTTTTAAAAGCCTCTTCACCCGCATCGGTAAGTATTCTTAAACAAGTATCACAAATATCGAGTCCATCATCTATTTCTTTTTCACAGTATTCACATACATTGAGTTCAATTATCTTTTTCATTATCTTCCTCCATTTCTCTTTTTTGATTTAAAACACACTCAAAACAAAGATTAATTTTGTCTTTTCCGTAGGATCTTACTTTTTCTACACTTCCGCAACAATCACAAGTTTCTTTTTCTTTTTTCATATCAACACCATACCCTACTTATCGGACTTTTCTCATATGTAATCATAATTCTTGAATCTTTAGGTGGTTTTTTTGTTAAATGTAAAACATCTCCATTAGTAGTGCGAATCCCACCAAAACTAGAATCAATTATTTTAAATTCATTTTCAGTTATAATACATCCATTAATATATACTGCTCTAACATTTTTAACAACGTATTCTAAATAATAATTACTACTTCTAAAAAATCCTGATCCAGTAGTGAATGTTTCGGTTCTTATTTCTTTTTTATTACCATCCTTATAACTATCCTTTTCAACACCATCACTAATTAATACACACCTTTCATTAGAAGTCCAAGATTTCTTTTTCTTCTTCTTTATATATTTGGGGCGACCACAATATTCACAAACATCGGAATTCAAACTATAAGGTGCTCCACAACTCTTGCATTCAGTAAGGTCATATTTCTCTTTAGATTCTTTATGTTGTACTTGGGCATCAACATAAGCCTTGTTTACTGCGGGGTATAATTCTGGAGGACTTAATTCAACAAATCCCGTAGATGTTGAAAGAATTTTTAAAAGATCTGCTTGAGTCATTTTGTTCTCCTTAAATATCCGTAATTTTTCTATGATGTCTGTATTCTAGTTCTCTTTTTTTTATTTCGTCCTCATCTAAAATAATTCCTTGAAAAACTTTTTTAACTCGCCACCCATTTTCCCATTTACCATAATCATCTTTTATTTTTAACAATTTATCTTGTTTAGCAAATTTTTCTGGTATCCAGGAAATTACATTTATTATTCCGTATTTACTCGTTTTTATTAATTTACATTGTTTATACTTCATCTTCTTCCTCATCATAAAATTCTAAAGCTTCTTTATAGCAATTGGGACAAAGACTATAACAATCACCGTGATAATCTTCGTAAGGAAAGAGGTGTTCTCCACAAAAATACCCCTCACAATGAAATTCTCCACTACCATGCATAGGCCCACATTTATACGCTAAACCTCTGTCAATCTTGTTATTGCATCCCTCATAGTCACATACAGCTTCTATACCATATCCTATATCTCTTCCTTTAGAATCTTTTCCACAATAAGCCCAACCCATTATTTTATTCTCCAATTTAGAAATCTCGTATCCGAGACGGTTATTAATCATCATCAAAGATAATTGTTTCTATTGGTTTTAATCTTAAACCATAATATGTTTTACATTTATTACATGTAACTTCTATTACAAGACTATCGTTATCAATATACATAGATTCACCATCTAAAAACAAGTCAGTTGATCCACACCCACATTTGAATCCATTCTTCATATATGGCTCTAACCATTCATTACTAGGCATTATGTATCTTTATCTCCTATTAATCTAAAAACATAATCTTTCTTTTGCACTTCTTTTTCAAGTGATTTTTCTAAATCAATTATTTCTTCTTCAAGACCATTAACATAAGAATCCTTTCTATGTATAATTTTAATTATCTCTTTTCTTGTATATCCTAATGATAGCAACAGTCTAAAAAAATCGTCCATTATTCGGGATAATGGTACTTTTTTATTTCTTTTTATACATATAGTTTTATTTTCATCTTCTATGATTATTTTCATATTATTCATCACTGTTTATAAATTTGTCTTTGTTCCATCTATCTCGATAGGATCCTATTTCGAATTTTTTAATAAAACCTTTAGGATCAAGATGTAATAGCATAGAATCAGCGTGTGTAACTTTAACGACTTGTTCTAATTGATCTATTCTATTAAGAATATCTTCTTGTTTTTCCATTATTTGAATATTTTCAAAATGGATTTGAAGATGCTTTAAAATCAAGAGAGACACCATTATTGTTATTCCTAACATTAAAAAGAAGTAGCTTTTTACAGATGTCATATTAATTCTCCTCGTAGTATTTTATCCATTTTTTTATAGTTGCGTCTGAAACATTATACATCTTTGAAATAGCTTTTATACTATATCCAAAATTGATAAGTTCTTTAAGTTCGTTTCTGGATGCTGGTGGTATATTAAACATTTTTAGTTTGTTTTTGTATTTGATGTAATCTTTTATGGGTTCTATTTTTTCGTGATAATTGTCTGGTTTTTTTGTTATTTGATACTCATATTTTAATGCGTGATTTCCTGTTTTTGGAGGTGTTACATAATATGCACAAATCTCATTATGATTAATCATTTTCATAAAATCATTTTGTATTTTCATTATAATTTCATAAACTGCATAATAACTGACATCAACTTCATCAGCAATTTCTTGACATGTTTTTGCACCAAACATGTATTCATCACAAACCTTTTTAGTTGTTTCTGTTTTGGCTCTTTTTTTATAATAATTTAGAATTCTCATCATATGTTTCATAATTTCTTTTGTTATGAAATACTCATGTACTGAATTCTTTCCACCATATTTCCTATCCCTTGCTTGAGAATTAGCTACCATACTAATAGGAGTTTTTTTTAAGTGAATAATTTCTGTCTTTATTTGAGAATATAAATTTTTCTTTACTTTTATATTGATAAAATAAGGAAATGATGCCATTTTTGAGTCATATTCTATTAAACCTTTTTCAAATAAAATGTATGATTGTTGAAATAAATCTTTAATATCTATTCTATTAGAATAGCGTCTACAATATTTTTCATATGTAATAGATGTTGCTCTTTTTAATAAGGGAAGAAATATTACTAATAGAATATTTTTGACATCACTATTTCCTTTTTTAACAAGCTCTACTAAATAATTAATGTTTTTACAAAGTACTACCATTTCTTTATCAGATTTATTCCTCTTTCTTGCTAAAGATAATGTTTCTATTACTAATCTGTTATACTTCGTTAATTTATATATAGTTCTTTCTATTTCTTTTTTGCTATATTTTATCATTTATATCTTAATAAATTTTATTCTAATCAGTTTCATTTTCTTCAAAATTTCTACTACACATTACTGAATATGAATCTAAAGATAAAGATCTTAAAATCTCTTTTATCCTCTCATCCATAGCCTCAAGAGCACCATTATCTAATTCTTCACTAGTTTTAATAGTAAATGTAAGTGTAACCATTTAATTCTCCTTTTTACAAGTACAGACATTTATAGACAAAGAATGATCTGACTCGCCTAAAACTATTTTATTATGTATGACACACATATGCCATTCGTGACCATTTTCACAAATTCTATCTGATCTAGGACACCTACAAGATATTTGATAAGGTGCGTTACAGATTGGACAATAATCAAAATTTTTCATGTCGTATCATTTTCTTCCTTTTCTTTTTGTTTAATAATTTCTTCAACAGCTTTTGTATAACCACATCCTTTATCTATAAATGATAAATAATGTTTCCATAATTTTTTAACCGACATTCTTTTTAATTGTTTTTCAGTATAAAATTTCACTTATTCTTTTTTCTTTTATATTTATAGCATACATCATCTTCTAATATTAATATTCCTTGACCATCTCCTTCCCGTTTAAAACAAATATTCTCTGGTGTTGCATATTTACAATTTTTACAGCAAGGTTTTTCTTTTTTGTCCACTATTTTCTCCAATAAGCATAATGTTTCCTAATACAAAGATAGTCCATATTTTCTTCATTTTGTTTAGCTTCAACTTCGAAAATTATTTCTCTATAAGAAATCCAGAAAATATCTTTGAAAAATTGTAGCCAAGTTTTTTCTTTAGATTTACTTGGTATCATTTTAAATAAATTTATAACATATCTTATTAAAAAATGACCTACATAAAGAATGTACCATAAAATAATGCCCCATTCTCGTGCTTGTGCAAAATGAATACATTCGTGATTTTCTATAATGTTTCCATAATCAGTATTTAAATATTCTTGTTTTATTAGAAACAAGAATCCTAAATGAGATTGAGCACTTACACCACAGGCAGTTAAATACTTATCAGTTATGTCTCCAGATATTGTAATAAATTTCATCACAGCACCTCCTTGCTTAAAATTTCTACTGCTATTTGACATACTAATAGAAAAGTTAGTACATCAAAAAGATTTGCATTGTGTTCTGCAAATCATAACTAAATTTAAAACATGTTTTATCTTTGTTTTTCTTCGTATTCTCTTTGTTGTTCTTCTTCCATTCTTTCTCTTTCTTGTCGTTCATACTCTTGTTCCATCCATCTTCTATAATATCCATCTTTTCCGTGATCGATATCTCCATAACACATAGAACAAGTAGTAGAACCCTGATCATCTGGTATCCAGGAACCACACATTACACAAGTAGCCATTATTAAACCCCCTTAAATTAAAAATAATCATCCTGTTTAAAATACCCATCAGGAAGAGCTTCTCTAAAATCATCTTTCCAAACTAAATTAAATTCTTTATTATACTTATCATAAAAATCGTGAGCTGACTTTGATCTACCTTTTCTATATAATGTTTTCCAATTGTTTGGTTCGCAAACATTAACGAGATAATGCATATTTGGTAAAGCTGGTAATTGTTCAGAATGATAAATCTTGAAAATATTAGCCAATGCATCTATGTCAAAAGATGATTTAAATTCTATATCTATCCATAAATGTACATCTGGGTATTGCATACATTCTTCATAAATTGGTTGAAGATAAAGTTCTTGAAAGTCTCCACATTTTTTCTGCCATATTGAATGAGCAAGATAAAATTTATCGCAAGTATATATTAAATCAGCTTCAAAACAATTACAATCATGTTGAGTATAAGCATCTACAAATGGTCTTAAACACCAATAATCATTATGTGAATTTTTAATAGGTATATCCAAAGGCATATTCTTTGTTAAAGACATATTTTATAACCCCCTTTATATTATGTCGTCTTCAGTCTCATAGATTTTAAAGTATCTATCCAATGTAGCAAGTTTTAAAATATTTAAAACATCATTTTGAATATTTACTAATGCGAATTCCCCACCATGAGCTTTCATTTTTTTATTACCAGCAACTAACGCTCCTATTCCAGAAGAATCCATATAAGTTACTTTGCTTAAATCAACAAGCACATATTTATGAGTTCCATCAGTAACAGTAAACATACTTTTCTTCAACTCACTTACATTGTATAAGTCAACTTCTCCTATAGGCTCTATGACTTTCCAGTCCATATAATCCCTAAATGTTATTCTCATAACATCCCCCTAATATATTTAACGCTTTCATATCATATTATTTAGCCAACTCTTTTTTTCTCCATTAATTCAACATCCCAAGCATTATTAGATATTGATTTTTCATCAACAATACAATCATGGTAAGTACAATTAAAACAATCCTCACAACAAACTTTTAAGTGTTGCCAAAGACAATGTTTATCGTTACATACTAGGGTAGAATAACTATTTTTTTTAGTGAGCTTTCTACCACAAAATTTACAATTCATTTTTCCTTCTTCGAGACATTTTCTAAACGTTTAACTCTCTTGTTTTAATTGTTCAAAGAGTCTTTTATCGCAGTTAATATCATTTAGCACTCCTTTTTACCGTAATTAACCTTATAAAATAATGCCATTTTTATAGCAGTATTTAAGGATTCTACAGAAAAAGGTTTAGATAAAAATCCACAAGGTTTTAGATTTTTAAATCTATCTACGGTTAATTTTTCTGGGAATGCTGTTACAAAAATTATTGAAGTATCAATAATTTTTTGTATTTCTATTGCTGTTTCTACACCATCACGATTTCCTATAATTGAAATGTCCATAAGAACAATGTTTGGTTCGTGTTTGATTGCTAAATCAATTGCATCTTCACAATTACTAGCAATTCCCACAACATTATAATTAAAACTGTCTAAAATAGCTTGTATATTTAAAGCTATAATATTTTCATCTTCTACTACTAATATTTTTTTATGATTGTTTTCTCCATCCATCTTGGTACCTCCTGTGTTTTATTTCACTCTCACTATACCCTATTTGATATATATTGGTTAGAAAATGTCGAATATATTTAACTTGTTCAATTTCATTTTCTGAATTTTTTATCTTGTTTAATAATTCTTCAGATTTTTTATCAAAATTAATTGCCATATGACGGTTTTATCTCCTATTAACTATATACTTCCTATGAATTTGGAGAATCTTGTTCTTTTGATTCTCCGTAAGTTCATAGTCTTGAGTATACACACTATTCATAAAATCAGATTCCCATTCATTAAGTTCGTCCGACTTCAAATTTATAATCCTTTCTATTATCGCATCAAAATCATATCTCATATTAACCTTTTTTACATTTATATCTTTCTACAGGACTAATAACAGCTTCTGCCCATTCTACTGTTTCTAAAAGAAAAAACCTCTCACCTGGTTTTTTCTTCGCAAGCTCCAACATGTCAGTAATAGCTTCATTCCTATCAGCATAAACTTTAGATGGGTTGTGGTCGCTACTGGTATTTCCTTTTTTTATCATCCAAAATTTCATCTCAATAACCCTATCAAGCATCTAATAAATATTACTATGCCATAGACTATTCCTACTGAACCAATAAGAACCAGTAGGAAAAATCCAGCAGATTCTACCCATTCAAAATTAAGTAGAGATTTTTTTCTATAAGCCATTCTATGATAGTTTATCCTTTATCTTTTTTGTCAAATCATTCATTCTTTTTTTAACTGTTTCTTGAGTTTTCTTTGCTTTTGGATATAAACCATCAACATAATCCTTTGCCAATTTCTTAACTTTTTTACTACCCTCTAATACTTTTGGTAATTTAGGAAGATAAGATTTGTCCTCTTCTTTCATTAAATCTTTATAATTATTTACATTAGTTTTTTTCAAACGAGTATGCCTTCCTCTAACTTCTGAAACTAATTTCTGAAGAAGTTCTTCATCCATCTCTTCAAGAGTATCCAATTCATACTCCGCATCGTCTTTTTTAATAGTATCAACAAACTTATCTAAAGTTAAGTCACAATACTCATCTATCCAATCAACTATAAAATAAAGTTTGTCTGGCATATATTCTTGAACACCAAAACAAATAGGATCTTTTTCTTTAATCTTTTCCTTATTTGTTTTTAGTTTCTTCTCTTTTTTCTTTGTGCCGTCAACATCTGTCTTTTCTTTATAGTTGAGATACAATACCCAGATTTCATCAAAAAGTTTAAGCTTTTTAAATCTATCTATTCTTTTTTTGACGTTTGTAGGTATAGGTCTATCATAATGCTCAATCTTACTAAAGCCTATTTCAACATCTTTAACCTTATCTCTATACTTGTTAACAACAGATTTATCAACGAAATATTCAACACCACAAACCCCAAGTTCTTGCTCTCTTACAATTATAGCAATCTTTCTAGACAATTCCTCGTACAATGCTGTTTGACCTAAATCTTTGGCTTGTACAACTAACTTTTGAAGTTTAAGCAGTCTTTCATTAAGAAGTCTCTGCTCTAATTTTGAGAGTTTAGATTTTACGAATTTAAAGTAAAGTCTTGGGTGTATGACTTTCTTATTGTTCACCTTTTCTTCTGCCATATCGAAATGAATCTGTGTTCCGACATCCGTTATATAATTACTATATGTTGAAGATGTCCAGGCAATGATTGCAGCAGAAGAATTCTGAATATAAAAAGTATCTCCTGTACCAGCAGAAAGACCAGTAATACTAGAAGTCCCAGTATCATAATAAGTACCTTGAGTACTATCAGTTGTTGCCCAAGCCATTATTTACCTCCTGGATTCAGATTAGCCAAGAAAAATCCAGACATAAGAAGTCCGAAATCATCTATTTCAATAAGAGATTTAAGAAGTTCTTCAATTTCTATTTTATTGGCAATTCTTATAGAAGTAATATGGGTATTAGAGAAGTAATTACTTGATTGTTCACCCTTCATAGAAACAGTTCGACCTTTCTCATCCTTAACCAATCTAGGTTTACCTAATTCAAACTCATTACCAACAGGATCAGATAAAGGTACTAAAACTATTCCGTGTTTGTAGGTAATATTATTTATTTTGCTTTTGCTCTCTGGAAGTTTCTCGTTAATTACTTCACTAATTATTTTCCTTACGTGTGGTTCTCTACAATCAAAACCAGCATTAGCAATTAATTTATCTAATTTTATTGCTTTATCGGAATATTTACTTTTCTTTTTTATCTTTTTTATTTTTTCTCCTTTAGGATATAATTCATATTCCGCTCCCCATTCAACGGTTCTTTTATACAAAAGCTCTGCCATGTTCTTTATTTGAGTATTTTTAGATTTCTCCTTTTTAGGAGCAGTATTTTTTTTAGACTTTACAGTCTTTTTATCTTTGGTTGCCATTGTAATGGTCCTCCCTTTTTTAATCTTTGTTTTTATCTACATAATATTGTATAGCCTTTTGTAAAAAATCGAAAGTTGTTGTGTCATACTTTCCAGTTAATTCCTTTAAAGTTTTTCTTAAAGTTTCCTTATCTTCATTTGAAGGGCAATTAATTGATAGAATCGACCTATTTTCTTTTGTATCCATATTTTCTCCATTTAAAAGGTAAGCATCATATATGTATGACATATATTACAATATAATAATGCCACATAATAAAATCAATAACTTTTTTTATTAATAATAAAAAACTCTCTTTTTAAGAGAGTTTTTTTATGTTATACTTATTTGTTATGATATAGTCTGATTTTGTTTTGCTTTCTATGAAGTCACTTATAACACCTGTAGCAAATCCTGTTACAAATGTTATAAATGGTACAGCCTCACGCATTTCACATATATCATCTTGTTCCTCTGGTATATCGTTAGGAACAGAATAATTTTCGTGCCAAATTATTTCTGCTGTATATTGAGGAGAAAATCCTATATGAAGAATATCAGGATTCCACCCATTTGCAGATTCAAAAAGTTTTCTTGATTCACTATTATCAAAACAATCAATCATAAGATGTTCTTCTTTAATATTTTTAAGATTTGCTACGTGCTTTTTATGGGTCATTTTCATATCTAATGGAGAATATTTAAATTTCCTAAGATTAAGACCTAGTACACCTTGCATAGCAAGAACTTTTTTAATTCCAATATGAGGAATTAGGTATGCTTGTGTCATGATATTTCTTTCTTCAACTACATCATAATCTATACCCATAAATTCAATATTTGGGTATTTCTTTGCTAATTGAAGTAATAGATTTGATCCTATAGCACCTAATCCAAATATATCTATCTTCATTTCATCTCTCCATATGATAAATATTTTAAAAATAAGAGTTCGTTATGTAATAAACGTCTTTTAGCATCTTCCTCAATTTCAACATAGCCTTCTTTTTGTTGTGTAAACCATATCATTTTATAATATGTATTAAACATATCAATCTCACTTGCTAAAAATGTTATCACATAAAAATTAATATCCATACCAAAAGCTAATCTTAAACCTTTCATACAGTTCTTGTCTGTTTCACTTAAAAATAATGAATCAGTTGGATGTACATGATAAAAATGATACAAATCAGAGCAAAGAGAAGTGTTTTTACTGTATTTCCAAATACGCTCAAAATTAAATTCTACAGATGTAGGAGTTCCTCTACTGAAATCTATTATCTTGTCATTAAATATTGTTATAGATGATTCTATCATTTTTTACCTCGATACTTTATGAATCCTTTTCGGTATATCATATAAAGCATCTATTAATTCCTCGTTTGCTATTCTTACTTCATCGGTAAGATTTTCAGCAACTTTGTTATAGTAGTCACTATTTATCCAAGTAATATAATCATCATTCCCTCTTTTCTTGTTGCACTTTTTACAAGCAGCAACAAGATTTTCTTCTATTGATAGTCCACCCTCTTCCCATAATATTAAGTGGTCAACAGTTAAAGGAACATCATCATTTCCACAATATCTACATCTATACCTATCCCTTTTAAAAACTTTCCAGGAGACTCCTTGGTCTATTTGACGAGCGGATTTTCTTACAATAATCTTTTTTAGCCCGTTTTCATCTTCTGCTAATACTTCAGTCTCCATAATATCGGTTTGACGTATGAATTTTTTCCATTCCTCTAAATTCATATTAAGAATCTTAAATTCATTTCCAGAAGTTTTTTCAAATTCACTTGGGAAGAAACAAAAATAATCACATCCATTTCCTGACCATATTGCCCCAGAAATTTGAATAGTATTACCTACATCTAAAATATTGATATCATCTAATGTAATTGCTTCATTCATGTTTATTAATCTCCTTTAATATATGCATTAATTGTCCTCCGTCTTTTTCTATAAGAAGTTCATCTGAAGCGAGCAACATAACTCCTTGAGTCATATCTATATTTCCATTACATCAATCTATAACTCTTTCACGCATTATTCTAATTTTTTCAAGATGTGTATACATATCAGAACTACATTTTTCTTCAACCATTTTAAAAAAGGTTTTTTTGATAGAATCTTTATTAGTCATATTGGTTGCAGGAATAAATCCACTGTTAAGAACAAGTACGTCAGTCATTTCTTTTTCCTCCTGTTTAATATTTTTTTAACCAATTCCCACACATCTTTGTCTCTATCGTGGTTCTTGATTATAACTTCCTCTTTACCATCTATGATTGCTCTGTAGTTACCAAAGTCTGGACGATGTTTACAATCTTTCGTATTGATTATTTCAATCGCTGCTATTTGTTCTTTTCTATACTCACTTCCGTGAGGATGGAATTCTACTATTATTTTTAACATAATAACCCCCTTATGTTAAAAATTAACAATATTCTTAACATATTTAAGTTTGTGTCTCCGACATTGATGTCGGTCAGTTAATGCCTGCCCGAAGGGATTCGAACCTACATCTACCAACTTAGCATCCAGCATTATGTTTCCATAACCACCTTAAAGGCTTGCTGGCTGGACCATATCTTCATCATCACAGATGGAGGGCGTATGGCCTCTACGCATCCCAATTATCGATGGTTTGCTCGGAATTGTCGTGAAATCTTTTAAAGATTCTTACGATGTTCTCCGAGACAGCCCTCTCCAGTTCTATGGTTCTTTCATTCCTTAATGCATAGCTAAAAGATGTTCCGCACGATTTAGAACAAGCCCTAAATTTTTTACCAAATCTTGTAGAAAGTTTATTAAAGGGTAATTCAAATAACTTTTTACAATTAGGACATTTTAGTAATACCATCTTTTTACCTTGTTCTTTACTGCGGAGTTTGTTATGTTCTTTACTATTCATAACTTCAAGATTTTCTATTCTATTATCAAACCTATCTCCATTTTTGTGATGCACTATTTCATTAGAATTGAGAAGTCTTTTTAAATGATTTTCAATTATTATTCTATGTAACAAAACATATCCATACTTGCTTGCATATGGATGATTCTTTACAACAGCATAAAGATAATCACCTTTATTGATAATCTTCTCAATTTTCCACATAGAACGCTCCTTATTTGAAGGATGGTGCTCATCCACTTGAGCTACTAGGACATTATTTTCTTCAAATCTTTTTAATTGCTCTAATTTGTTTGCTAAATCTCTTTCCTCCTTAATTTTACGTAATCTATCTATTTTCGATTTTTTTATTTTATTTAAATAATCTGATTTTAATTTATGATGTTCTGGTAATTTTTGTAACCACAAACTAACAGAACTTTTAGATACATTTAACTCTTTTGCTATTTTATTAATAGTAAATCCTTGTTTTCTTAAATTAATAGCTTTATTTTTTTCTATTATCTTCTTTTTCATTTATTCCTCCAATAAATGTGACTCCACTGAGAATCGAACTCAGTACCTCGACCTTAAAAGGGTCTTGCTGCTACCAATTGAGCTATGGAGTCATTATGTGCCAAGGGGCAGAATCGAACTGCCGACACACGGATTTTCAGTCCGCTGCTCTACCGAAATTGAGCTACCTTGACATAATGTTATCTTTCAAATTCTCCTATTATTTCATATTTATCCTTATCTATTTTTATATTTTTCCTATAAAAGCGATAAAACATTCCATGTAGAAAATAAGGTCTAAGTTTGTGTTCTGTTATATGCCTGTCTATGGGACGCTTATTATTTTCATCATAATCTGTATGCGTTCCTACGTACTTTCTAAAGTATTCGTGTTGTCTATCAAGTTGTTTTAAAAGTTTTTCTGGTATTCTATACACTTTATAAAACCACTGGTATTCGTAATCAAAGAGTTCACCCTCTTCAAACTCCCATCCTTCTCTTTCGCAAACTTGTCTCCACTCTTCTTTCTCTTCCTTATTAAACGGTATTTCATGTACAATTTCTTTATCAAATGCAAAATAAACTCTCTCTCCTTCCCACAACATAATTCCTGTTAATGGACCATCCCAGTAAGCTAGATGGTACAGAAATCTCGTTTGTCCATTAGTTTCTTTTGTTAGTTCATCAAGAGTTTTCATTTTTTATCCTGCATATTTCATTTTATCTCTGTATTCCTCTAAAATAGAAATTAACTTTTCTACCCCTTTTTTCTTTAGTACAAAAGCATCCGAATACGGGGAACCATAGGTCAGTATTCTCCATATTTGCCTTAACCTATTTCTTAAACTTGGTTTACCAGTTATATTCCCATATTGATAAACTGAAAAATACAATAGAGATGGTTTCCCTTCTATTTCGAAATCCTCATCAAGAACTATTTGAATAAGTTCTGTATGACAATCACATTCAATATATTTTGGTTCAAACATTTGACAACTCATATCTATAACCTCCTTATGTGCGTCCTCTGAGAATCGAACTCAGTACCTCGACCTTAAAAGGGTCTTGCTGCTACCAATTGAGCTATGGACGCTTTAATAATCTAATAGAAAAACTTAATTCAAACTTGATAAGTTTTAATTTCAAGACCCATCCTAAAGTTTTAGATTCTATCCAAGTTTCAATACCGATATTAAATATAAAATCTTTATAGATTCCAGCAAATAATAAAATGTGTTCTCCATCAATTAAAGGATTTCTTGTTTTGTATGTAAAGAATCTCTTACTTTTACATTTGTACCATATGTCATTCATATTAATCTCCTATTTCCGCTCGACCGGAATCGAACCGATTGCCTCTCAGTTATCAGCCGAGTGCTCTACCTATTGAGCTACGAGCGGTTAAGCAACATATTTTATATTTTTTCTCAAATCATAAAATATTGCAAACTGTAACCATCTAAAACAACCTATTTTCCACCCGTATGTTTTGAGTTTAGGAATTACTTCAAATCTGTATAACAGTATCCCTGGTACAGTATTCTTTGCTAATCCAATATTAATTATCATAGTTCCTCCTTTGGCGAGAGTGGGAGTCGAACCCACAGATTACAGAGTTTTTGGGACTCCAGCCTTTTCCAATTTAGCCATCTCGCCTTAATTTGTTTCTTTTTGCTTGGTATGATCTATGACCTTCTCTACAAAGATCACATCTACATCCATGAGCATATTTGCTATGTGTTCCATGATTTTCTTTTTTAAGTAAATTATGATGATAGTCACTATGACATTTTCTACACCATACAACACATTTTTTTAATTCTTTTTCTCTTCTCTCTTCAGACCAAGACCATATTTTATGATCTTCCTTTTCCTTTGGATTTTTATGATGTAATTCCAACTTTTCTATCGAACCACATTTTTCACATACTTTGTCTTTAAAAAATTCTAATCTTCTTTTCCTTACCCATAATTTAGCATATTCTCTTTGTTTGTTAACATCCTTATAAGACATACTAATACTCCTTCAATTAATTAGGAGCGAAGGGAGTTGAACCCTTACACCTTTCGGCATTGGAGCTTAAATCCAATGTGTCTACCAGTTCCACCACGCTCCCATATGTGCCCCACCTCCGATTCGAACGGAGACGCTTACGCACAGGGCCTAAACCTGTTGACTAGACCAATTCGTCTAATGGGGCTTACTTAATTTTAAAAGACCTCTACATTCAGGACATTGCCAAGAATGTACAATATCAGTCATTATTTCAAAGACCTTTAAACATTTAAAACATACAAATCTTTTCATATACCTCTCCTTATTTCCCCATGACAGGATTCGAACCTGTAAAGATTTAGTCCCTCAAACTAACGCCTCTACCAGATCGGGCTACATGGGGTTTTATTTAATTTCTTATAACAACTTGCCTGCCAAACCATGTTTTAAGAGGGTCAAATCCTCCTTTTATTAAAGTTTCTACATAACCCTGACTTCTTCGTACTTCATCATATTCTTTTCTTTCTTGTTCTTCTCTGTCATTTAATTCTTGTTGTTCATCTTCCAATTCAACTTCTTTATATATCATATCGAGGTCCATTTCAACAATTTCATTTATTTCATAAAGTTCGGCGTGTTCAAGCTGATTATCTCCAGTATAATATTCTTTAATAACTTTGATAAGTTCTACTTTAGCAGATTCTAGTGTTTTTGAATCCAAGTCAATAACATTAAGTCCACATCCTATTGTGTAATCACATCCTTCCGCTTCTTGAACTATGTGTGCCTTATAAACTTTCATTTTATTTATCCCCCTTTCTATTCTCTCTTAACTCTATGCAAATAGAGCTATTACACTCTTCTCCAAAATTAACTTTGCAATCGCATACGCTACATCTCCAACCCTTAATATATTCATTTATTTCGAAAAATTCTAAATCTACACCTGTAGCTTTCATCTCTTACTTCCTTCAAATATATTTAATGACCTTCTAATGCCAATCTAATTAAATCCCCTTTAACTGTTTTCATTATACCTTCCTTATGGTTGAATCACTTCATCTTCTTTCAACTCTTTAATATCTTTATCGAATTCTCCATTAGCAAACTTTTGAAGCACTTCAAGATTATCAAGAACCGCTTTAACTTTATTCTTGCTGAGATTAAATCCACCTCTATAGAAATTCCCTTTAATCTTTACCATTGGAACTCCAGAGCCAAGTTTAGGAAGACCTTCCTTATCTTTTGGGACAAATTTGTAGAAGTGTTCGATGGTACTTGGTATTACTTCTTCGCCAGTTTCATCTTTTTCTAATTTAACTTTCTTCATTTCAATCTCCTTTTTTAATTTTTTCTTTAAATTTTTCCAGTCTTTCTTTACTCTTTTTTTTAGCTTCTTCGCTTCTTTCTTTAAGAAGACCTTTCTTTGTAACATTAGATAGTATATAATCTTGGATATCTATTTTATCTTTCTTCATCTTAATCTCCTTAATTTTAATGCGGGGCTGACGAGTTTTGATCTCGCTACCTCTTGCGTGACAGGCAAGCACTCTCCCAATTGAGCTACAGCCACCATAAAAGTTATACCACAGCCCCATTATAAATTAGATTATCTTTCATCTTTTTCCAAACCCAAGCATTGCTTTAAGTAAGCTGCTAAATCTGCATCTTCTTCATTAGCCTCTTCTTTGTATTCTTCTAGTAGTTCTATAATTCTTTCTTTTAATGATTGGAATTTGAATTCTTTCTTTTTGCCTGGTTCTAAATGAACATTATACCAGTTATCCCTCATTTTTGTAGCTTGGTCAAACGCATCTAAAGCATTTAATAGATACTCTGCTAAAATGTGGTCTGGTGTGTTACTGCCATTCTCTGCACTTGAAATATTAATTGCTTCCTTAATTTTCTCTCTTAAATCCATACATACCTCCCTTACTCCTTGTTCTTTTTTATAAATTTTATACATTCTTGAAAACCTGCAACAAAGTATGATTGTTCAGTTGCAGTCATATTTAATTTATCACTTATCTTTATTGCAATGATTCCAGCTTCTTCTATATTTGGTAATAAATTATCTAACGTATCCATTTATCTTTACTCCTTTTGTGTATTGATATCCTTCATTTCATTTCTCTTTATAAGTTATTTTATTTAAATATATCTTTTAATATTTAAATTTATACCTCTCATATTTATTAAAATCACAATAATATGCATCACCATCTTCCCATACCCACGTTTTTAGATGATTACATTGCCCTTCCCCTTTTCTTACGATGCAACTCGTAGGACCAAGTATATTTAAGCAGAAATCTACTCCCATTATCACATCATATAAAGGGCAATAGGTAGGATGGGCTGATTTAGCATTTTCACTTGTTATCATAACAATTCTATTTATTTTACCAGTACCTTTACAATTAAGCATCTCCCTTACTCCTTGTTCTTTTTTTATCTGGTCTTGTAACCAAAAATAGAGCTTATCTATGGTGAACTTTTCATTATAGAACGGAAGTGTTACTTCCCAATCAATCTTCTTTTCTGAAAGATATTCAATCATATATCCAACAAGCATCCTTTCATCCAGTTCAATCTCCCCATAACTCCCCATTCCAGCTACAATAGATATCCCTTCTTCTGACAGTTCTATTTGTTTGTATCCTTTAGTTTCTTCTCCATATATGGTGTTGTTGTTTTCTCTCATCCAATTCCAAAATTCTTTCATACTCCCCCTCTACCGACAAACATAATTATTTGAACTAACATAGCCTAAAGGCTATGGATTCCTGATCTGAGCTTATTACATCTACACTCATATCTCTCAAACTGTTTCACAGTTTCGCTTATTCTCCATAAGTTAAGTGAAATTACTCGCTTAATTCTTCTATGCTATAAATTTCCATATCTTCATATTTATCAGGCTTCAACCCAGAAGATGTTAAAGCGTTCCATAAAGCTTCTGCTTCAATTTCTAATTCTTTTCTTGATGTACTTTCACTCTCAAAAATAAATCTGTATTCTTCTTGAGGTTCATCAACACGCATCAGTTCTTCAACTTCATCGTCTATTTTATAGCCCTTTCTCTCCAGCATTTCTGCTAAATCAGAAAGTTTACTAAAAAATTGTTTCATCGTTCCCGCAGTTTTCGTTACTTGTTCAGAGGTTAGCCCTAGTTCTTTTGCAATTTCTATTATTCTATTTCTATAAGGCTTGTATATTTCGTAGGCTTTTTTATATCTCTTTATCTTATCTCTTAATTCTGTGTTTTCTTTAGAGAAATTGTCTATTATCTCGTTCTTTTCTTTTAATAACTCTTTGTATTTCTCTAATCTTTTCTTGCTTTTTAATTTACTCTCTTTATAACTTTCTTCTTTTATTTCTTCTATTTGTTTATAATGATTATCACAAATCTCTTTTATTTTATTTTCATAATATTCTCTTAACTCATCTTCTTTTTCTTTATAAATCTTCTCAACTTTTGTTTTTTGAGCACTTAAAATCTTATCAAGTTTTTCTTTAGTCATCCGATAAGTTTTCGACATATTCTTATCTCCTTAATATAACATTAATAATTATATAAAAATATGTCTCATTTAAAGTCAATAAAAAAATACAATTTGCGGGTGACAGAATTGAACTGTCCTGGGCGGCTTATGAGACCGTTGAGTAACCACTACTCTAACCCGCAATGTGTCAGTTTCTAATAGTGAGGATTCATCGGGTAGCTAATCCCTCCACCACACGTTCGGCTTCACTGACAAGCTCGGTTGCACAGAGGAGTCCTGTTTAGGACACTGGTGTCCGTCCTCTCTTTACCTATAAAGGGTTAATTTAAAAGTTTTTGATATCGCTGTGCCAACGATAAAAGAGTTATATAGTACCCTATTTCTCTTGAATATTCAATGACTCTAGTTGTCTCAGTTCCTTTCGGTCACTGTTTAGAATATTCTGCTATATAACCCAAGATGAAGAGGCGGAAAGGATCGAAAACCCATTGTACTGCCATTGTACTACGCCTCTATATTATTTAATTTCTCAATAATTTCCTTTTTGTTTTCTACAATTACTTGTGATAATTTTAATATCCCATAAAAACCTAATCTGTCTAAATCATTATGGTAATTTCTATAAAGCTTGTCAAGAAATTTAGCGAATTCTTTGTCTTTATCGCTAAAGAAATACTCCCAATTTTGTTTACTCATAAAAACCCCCTATTTGACGCTAGGGGGAGTTGAACCCGCCATTACAGAGTTGAAAGCCCTGTGGCCTAACCATTAGCCGATAGCGCCTTATGTGGAGCCGAGGGGAATCGAACCCTCGTCTTTTTGCTTGCAAAGCAAACGCCTTCCCAGTTGGCTACGACCCCATAAATAATGTTATTGTTGAATTTAAGTCAATGAATTTTTTATAATTATTAATAAAAAATGTAGGTCAGGAGGGATTCGAACCCCCATCGGTTTTACCCTACACTTCATTAGCAGTGAAGCCTCTTACCAGTTAGAGTACCTTTCCAAAAAGTTAACCCACAAAACAGCAATTGTCCACCATTTGTGGGTTAACTGTGATTTACATTTAACCTGTTCAAGAAATCCCCTGCCTTTAGGCGGGGGTAGTTCACTTATTATTAATTTTATTTCTTTTTTCTAAAGAGTATCTCAATCATCTTTGCAAATGCTTTTATTGTCGTTGTCCAAAGTTTCCAAATCATTTGGAATCCTTCTTTGTTTGCCATAATCGACCTCCAATTCAATAGATGGTAATGAAGTAATTGCACTTTCTACATACATTTTTCCGTCCATTTTTTTGTACCAAATAGTTGTATTTAATCCTTTCCAATGTGTAGTAGTAACTTTTGATTTTTTGAATTTTAGTCTTATTCTTTTTTTTAATGGTTGATTCTCTATCCATAATTTTGGATTCTTCCACCATTCATTAGGAACTACAAGTGCAATCATATATTTCCCCCATATAAGTAATTTATATGGGGGAGCAATATATGTAAAGTAAAATTTAAATTACTTATTCTTTTTTAACATTACAAGAATAAGGGCGATAATTATAAGTTGCCATCCACCAGCTTTTAATACATTTGCAATAGCAGTTAGTATTATTTTAGCTTGATCGACAGTAAATCCTATAACTCCTACAGAACCTTTCAAAAGGATATCTGCAACTACTACGATAATTATTAGTAAAGTTACAGCACCTTTTGAAGTGCTTACTTGATTTGCAATCCCATCAATAAACTTTGTTAAAATATCAAGCAGTTTAGATGGAAGAGCTTTAAGTTTTACAAGAACCTCATTCATTTTAAGACCTCCATTAAAATTTATATTCTTAAAAGAATCCTTATAATTAATCTAAAAGGTATAAAGATATCTAATAGAATCTCTTTTTTTTCTGAATACATTCCAGAAGAATATTCCAAATAAACTAATATTAAATAAACGATGTACGCTATTAATATGGTCATTATTATATGTTTTGTGTTGAGTTTTGAAATCTGATTTTAGATTTCGAATTTTCATCTGTAGATAAATCTTTAGATGGTTTCATTTTGGATGTAAGTTAAATAATAACGAATATTCAACTTATTTTAAGGATATTCTGATAGTATTTCTTTTAATTCTTTAATAGTTTGATCAGCAGATTTATGTAAAATTCCAGTCCCGCCAGACTCTTTCCAGGCATTGATGTTTTTATCTCTATCATCTATTAGGATGGTATTTTTATTTTTTATAAAATCTTCTTTTTTATTAGAGAAATTTACTTTAATATCTCCTATTTCTCTTCTTGCCCACGCTTTTTTATCTTCTTTACAATTCTTAACAGAATTTGCGGGTGTTGTTAATAATTCTACATCATAATCTTTTAAAAAATTCCATAATTTTTTACCATCTGGCATCCAATCCATGTTCAACCAATAATGGTCAGTTTCTTTATTTATGGTTTTCCATAGTGCTGGTTCGCCTTTCTTTTTAGAGTATTCTCTTGGATTTTCATAGCCTAAATCCATAAAAGCTTTTTCGAAATCGGTAAGCACTCCGTCCATATCCACGTAAATTTTTCGTCTCGTATCCGAGACTTTGATTAAATCATTAATAGTTTTCATATTTCTAAAGTTCATATTGCATCCTAATGAGCAGTCTCTGTTTTAATAATATAATTTCTTGTATCATACATATCTTCATCATCATTATACAAAGGATGAATTATATCATTATATTTAAGTTCTTCTTCAATAACATCGGACGGTTTTATAAATGATTGAAGTTCTGATCCGTATGACCTATCCTCATTTCTTAATTCGTGATGTAAAGATTTCCATGTGTATTCAAGAGAACCGCCTTCATCTATAAGCTCATTTTTATTATATAATCTATATATGTTATCGCTATAAGCTTTTTTAATTAATTTATCAATATTATTTATTGATATAAAATTCATATTAATCCTCTTCTATATAATACTCTGGATTTTCAACATCCCTTTTTTCTAATTTATGATCAAAAGTAGTATAGTATGGTTTAACTTCTTTTTCAAAAGGTAATTCAATTTCACCGATTAAGTTCAAATATTTATCTAAAACTTTATTTTTAATTTCTCTTATCTCATTAGGAGTCATATCGTAAGTTCTAATAAAGGGTTCTCCGTATTCTTGTTCATAAGCCCATTCAAAGAGTTTATCTATATCTTGATATTTGAAATATATATCCATCCAACCTTTAGGATATTCTTCAACTTTACTATTGTTAACAACACCCCCGAAGTATTCAATTAGGTAAATATAAAAAAATCTATTGGGGTCAAGTGAATCTGATTCTCTGCTTATAATATAATGAATAATTTCTTCTTCGTTTTCTCCCGCTTCTGATTTAAAAGCTTCAATTTCACTCTTAAATGCTTTAACAACTTCTGCATTTATCATAGATTCTGTAATATCGTCTTCTTTTGTTAAGCCGTACTGCGTTTTTAACATAAGAGGTGTCATACCCTTAGTATAGTAATCTTTCCAGGCATTTTTGAAATCGTTTTTGAATTTTTCATTATTTAGTAACGATTCTATAGCGTTATTGAAATTAGAGATAGTTATTTTTTTATTACTCTTTTTTAATAATTCATTTATATTAATTATTTTTCTAAAATTCATTATTCTCCCCAAATCTCATTAAGGATTTCATATATTAAATAAATTTGATCATCGTTAAATTTCCATCTTACATTTACGTTTTTATCTGCCCATTCCATTGGAGTATTTGTACCTTTTTCTTCACTCATAGCACACCAATCGGTACAATTATGTAAAAAAATTCCTGATGTGATTGCAAAGTTATGATGAACGTCAACTGTCATATCAAAAACATCTTTTTTTATGTCTTGTTTTTTTATGCTTATTATTTTATGGTTAACTGTATTATTTTTATGGGTTTTCATATGATTTCCTAAACCACCAGAGTTTCCGCAAATTTTACCACAAACAGAACATTCTATTGGCGTAGTGGCGTTTTTAATAGATGTTTTTCTCATTTTTTCTTTGTATTTAGGGTTTTTCCAAATTTCTGAATTTCGGTTGGATTGTTTTTGTCTCCAATCAGGTATTACTTCGTGAAAACTTTTTATATGATTGGACAATGCTCCAACATTTCCAAAAATTTTACCACAATAATTACATTTTTTACTTTTTTTATTTAATTCAATCATATTTTTAGACGCTGTTTTTTTGTGTTTTTTTGATTTGTTGTAATTAGTTAAATTTTTTGGTCCAGTTGTTTTACCTATAATTCCAACTCTTGTTTTTTGTTTTTTTCTAAATGCAGGATTTTCCCATAATTTTTTAAGAACAGTACTTCCTACTTTTTTTTGTTTTTCAGAATGAATTTTGTAGTGGTTTTCTTTAGTCATTATTTCTAAATTAGAGGGGTCATTGTTTTTTTTATTATTTTCATCCATAAAATTTTTATGGTGACAAACTAATTGGTTTGTTCCAAATTTTTTTGTATAATATTGATAACCACCAAAATACTCATCTACCATCATTCTATGTGTTAACTTCCATTTATTGACATTTAAGTTGTATATTTGTTCATAACCATCTTTATCTTTCCTATATAGAGGCATAAGACTGTCTCCAACAACTAAATCTTTAACTTCTTTATAAGTACCATCTCTCATCATAAATTTGTGATTATCAGTACAATCTACATATAAATCGTTATCTAGCGTGATTCTATATACCGTTGCATTTTTTTTAGTTTTTCTTACACTATGCCCTTTTCCAGGTACTATTTTACCTTCTGTTGTACAAGAATATACCCAAAATTCTTTTTCATTTACTAAATCTTTTATTTGTGTCTCTTTTCCATTTAATAAGGAAATTTTAGTATCTCCTGTTAAACACATTTCAGCTATATCTAAATCTTCCATAGCAGTAGCATCTATAATCTCATCTGGTATTTCATCTCTGTTTTCTCTATTAATTTTACCTTTATTCTTACAATGAAATTCAGGGTGATGTCTATTATTATTAACGTGATGTTCTGTAGCATTGTTCATTAATTCTCTAACATCATCTGAAATATCAAAAGTGACGCCATCGTCTTTACACTTATAATCCCATGTTACTAAAATATAAGGTTCAAGTTCTGGATCTTTATATTTGCTTTGGTCGTGATCTTCCCCTCTTTCGATTATACCCTCAAATCTATTACCAAATCTATTGTGAATTCTTTTACAGTATTTCTTTGTTAAGTCAATATGGTTTTTAGTTCTTTTATCAAAGAAATCTTTCATACCTTGAGTAATATTAAGTCCCATTGCTTGTCTAATCAATTCGTTTATGCTATCTGCTAATTTAAAATTCATCTAAAAATTCCTATATTTTATTAAATTTATCAAATAATCTTTTACCTTCTTCAGTTTGTGGTCCTATAATATGTATACTCGTTTTATTTGTAATATCCATAGCAAATTGTATCATAGCTTCTCCTATACCCATATTTTGATATTCAGGATTAACCTCAATTGCATTAATACTCTCTCCCCATATTATTAAAACGTTATGTTTTGTATATTTTGCTGTATTATAATCATCCCAAACAAACCAACCGATTATTTTATTTTCATTTAAATGTATTGTTTGTATTTTAGGTTTATTGACAAGTCTTTGCAAATAACATAATTCTCCATTAGGTAGTGTTAGTGGTCTAATATAATTATTTATTTCTTCATCTGATAATCCCCATTGCCTTTTTAATCTATTAACACTGTATTGATAATTGGGACTATCTTCGTATGTTTTTTGATTTTCTAAATATTCTTCTTCATCAAATTCTTCGGAAATTTTTCTAAAAAAACCATCTATGTTATTTACCTTTCTAAAGTTCATTTAAAAAACTCCCATCTTTGCTAAATCTTCATCCCATTCAGTAGTGTCTTTATTAGACAATTCGTCTAAAAGAAACTTATCAACATTATAATGTTCTTCTTCAATATAGTCAAGCATACTTCCTGTTTGATGTGACGTATTTAATGCTATATTAATAGTTACAATTTTATCTTTAAGTGATTTATTTTTTAAGTTTTTAAGTTCGTAATCTATTTCTTCTATTGTTTCTCTTGTTTCTACAATTCCTTGCTGTTCCCAATAATCAAACCACAGAGGAAAAACTCTTTTCTCATAAAAATTTTTAATCATTTCTTGTATGTCGGGGTGTTCTTTTATTATTGGATCAAGATTTTCAGAATCAAAATACCAATATGTGTCAATATATTCTTCTAATTCTTGAGGATTATCTAGATTTAAATTTTCAAGATATTCAATATTTTCTTTTGTGTTTTTATAAGATTCTTCGTCTTCTGTTTCTTTAAAATAATCCAACTCTTCATTTAGACTTTGAATAGTATATTCTATTTCTTCTTCAAAAATATTTTTGAAATATTTTAGATTGTCTAAAAAAAATTCTTTTTTAAAATCGTGCTGATCTTTTTCTCCTATTTCATCTAAATATCTGTAGTATTCGTCTTCAACCATATTTAAAGAAAATTCTTCATCATGTGAATCTATTAATCTACTTCTAGCCCAAGTTTCGGCAGAGAGAAGAGCGTGTGTTTCTAACCACTTATCAAAGACTTTTAATAAATCTTCTCCAACTTTATTCAATACTTTATTAAGATTGACTTCTATTATGGAGAGTATGTTATCTTTTCTTTTTGGGTTTATACCTAAAGATTGTTCGATTTTGTATTTCTTATATTCCCATTCATATATAGTTTCTAGATTTTCTGCCATATCTTCAGATACATCTATACCTAAATTTGATGTTTCTATAAATTTAGATAATTTAATTAAATCAAATATGTTTTTAATACTTTTAAAATTCATATTAAAACTTTTTTGTAAATCCTATTTTAGTTTCAAAGCTGTCATCAGAATGTAATCCATCTCTACATATTTTATAAGGTTTTCCTTTAATAGAAACATAAAAATCAACATCTTCAATTTTACCTTCATATTTTAGTTCGACTTTTGTTTCACCCATAATATCGTGGTCATCACCTTTAATTGCTTTTCCTATTTCGCCAAATTTTGGTTTTATTTTATAACTTAATTTTCCACCCTCTTCAAAGTCAAATGTTTGTTTATCTGGTCTATATTTTTTACCATATCTTAAAACACGCCTACCAGTTTTTTTCAACCAGTTATATTTTTTATCTTCTTCCCATAATTCTCTATCAGATTTTTTAAATTCATCCACCCTAAAATTAGGATCATATTTGCTTTCTTCTTCAAGATATTTTAGATTATCTTTTTTATTCTTACTCATAGATTATTTTCCTATTATAAAAATAGTCTTAAACTCACATCTACTATTGAGTCTGTAGAATTAACATTTACTGGTGGATTTGATGTATATTCTCTTCTAAATCCAATCTTAAATCCTATTCCGCTTTTCTTTGTCCATTTTAAATCAAGAAAATCAAAACTCAAAGATGTTTCAAGTATAAATCTATATTCAGAAAAATCGTACAAAGGAATGTAATAACAAAAGAATTGATATTTGATTACTTTAAAAAAGAATATGTCTATTCTATATCTAAAAGAATGGACAAAAGTATTAACAACATTTCTTGTTTTATAATCTTCATATTGATATGTTGGAGCATAACTAATATCCATTAATAAATAGGGGTTATTAAATATAATTAATTTAGGACCTATTCCAGTATTATTTCTGTATACGAGCTGTTCCATTTCGCTGTATTTGTTAAATGAAAAGAAAAACAATTCAAATCTTTTATGTAGTAAATAGTCTAAGTTAACTTTTCCAAAACCTTCATTAGAATGTATTTCAGATCCATCTGATTTTTCTTTGCTATATGAAAAATTAAAAGATGTTTTGTACGTGAAAATACCATTAAAATACATTATGCTGGTACTACCACTTATCCCTATTGCGTCTATATTTCCAGTTTGGTTTTTAAAAGAAAAGTCAAGAGTGTAGAACCACTTTTTGTCATCTTTCTCTTTCTTTTTTAAAGGTTGGGTTGTCCATAGTATATTACCAATATTAGCAAATACAGGTAATGTGAATAACATTATTATTGTTAATAATATTAGTTTCTTCATAGAATAACCCACTAACTCTTAAAATGTATTTAAAAGATAAAAATTTTTTAAGAATTTTTAAGGTTAGTGGGTTACAAAATATTAATTAACAATTTCTTTAGAATCTTCTTCTAGTTCGTTTTTTATGTGAACAACTGGTTCTTTTTTTGCGTCATCTTTTCCGTTTCCGTTAGTTTTATCTTCCAAACTCTCAAATTTTGGTAGTTGTGGGGTTATTAGATGGCTGGTATCATCAGCTTCTGTTAATCTAATATCCGTTAAAGGTAGAATCTTTTTAATTAACTCATCAGCCTCAACTTTAATAGTTAATAAAATATCTTTAGATGCTTTAACTCTTCCAGAAGATTTAATTATTGTATCATGTTCATCAACAACAAGATTTGCATGTTTATAAATCTTCATAAACACAACATTAAATTTTTGTATTAAATCTAATATTAGATTTTGATTTGTTCTTAATCTTTCTCTTTCTCTTTCCGTTACAGACATACATTCTTTGCATTGTTTTGTTCTTCTAGCCTCAAGTATGTCATTTCTTTCAGCATAAACAGATCGCAATTTCTCTTCCATTCTTAAATTTTCTTCTGTAAGTTCGCCTATCCTTTTCGTTAAGTTAGTTATTTTTTTTGACAAGCTTGCAGTCGTATCGTCAACTCCTCTTGAATAACCTTCCACTCTTGCCAAAGATGTATCTTTTTTTAACAAAAAATGTAAATGAATCTTTTCTTTGACTTTTTTAAAAATATTCATAGCTTTTCCTCCTTGCTATTTTGAAGAATATCCATTACTTGCGTTTCCGCAATTGCCTACGTTAACTGAAAAAGGTAATGCGGAATATTTCCTTCTGGCCATCTCTCCACACTTTTTACATTTTATTTGTGGAGGAAATGGCTCGTTTCTTAGTTCATAAGGTTTATGATGTGTAAAAATATCACCACATTCACAAACGTAATCTGCCATCATAAACAATATCCCCAGTAATTTTAAATTCGAATATTTTTTACAACTTCTTTTACCAATTCTTCAGATATTGATATCAATTTTCTTGAAATTATTAGTATTATAGATAGGGCAAGCCAACCAAAAGGTAAAAGCATACTAGGAATTACAATAATCCAATATTCTTTAGGATTGCTATAATCATATTTAGTAAACCTATTAGTTAGTAGGTGCAATGTTTCAGGGAAAACAAAGTTAAATATATTTGGTAAATACCCGAAACAGAATAAAAAACTATTTCCTAAAAATTCTATCATAATCTTAAATTGTTATGTCCCTTATTAAAAAATTAATAATTTTTATCAAGCATTTTTTTATAATAATCTAAAAATTAAGTGAAATTCCTCCCCCAAAGCTTCTAGTACCTTTGTATGAAACCCCACTATAAAAATGTACTCTTGTATTTCCTAATACCTTTTTAAAAGGTCTCCATGATATAGAACCTCCAGCAGAGTATACTCCGACATATAAATGTGCTCCTAATCCTTCAATTATATTAATTTTTAGTGGTTCTAAACTAAAAAATTGGACTCCTATTTTAGGATCAACGTAGCTATTTCCTATTCCACTCTCTACCATTGCTGCCATACTTATTGTAAAGGGAAAGTATCTTATTTTTTCTTTTTTAGTTAACACTTCAAATTTAATTTCGTATATTAAAGGTTTATCTCCTTCTATTTGAAATTCGACCTTTTGTATTACAACCTTTGTTTCATCAATAATTTTATAATGTATTTTTGGTATTGTATTTATAAGATTGTTCCATCTTTTAGCTTGCCATCTTATTATTGCTTTATCTTTTTCTAGTCTTTTATATAATTCTTCAGCCTCTTTTATTGAAAAACACACGTCACCCGTATCTCCTTTAGTAGATGTAGCAAATATAATCAAAGCTAATAAAACAAATATAATCTTTTTCATTTTTTTGTTCCTTTAATATGTTTTTTAATCTTATTCTTTATCATTTCTTGTTTTTTAGTTATATCTATTATATCGGATTTGTGAGACGGGGTGGACGGTTTGGAGTTATGTTTAATATCTTTTTGTTTTATTTTTATTGGACTGTTGCCGAGAGTTTTTAAATAATCTGTAACCCCTGTCCATTTCAATAAAACCAAAAACATTATTAGAATCCCTAAAACAATTACGATTCTAATTATCAAAGCAGCAGACCACTTAACATTATTGTTAAGTACTTTTAACCAGGGTTTCATCTCTTTATTTAAATCAAATTTCATATCATATCTCCTCAAGAGTGAACTCCAGCAGACAATTCTTATACAAACTGTCTGCTGGAGTTTTTGGTTGTGAGTTCATAGATTTTGATTTGAGGTGAGTGTAAGTGAGTCTAAATCAAAAACTTTTCATATTATCTATATATTTATATAATATCCTCCTATTTACTTTACGTTACCGTTTGACCATTTAGTTTTAAGGGATCTGAGTGCTCCTATAACAACTGGTATAGCTCCACATATTGTTGCAACCATTGTTGCAATTGGACCGGCTGAATTTTTTACGGATTCTATAAACACGTGTGCTTTTTTAAGCTCTAGTTCAGTATTGGCTTTCAATATCATATCAAAGCCTTTCTGAAACTCGTTTACCATTATGAATATAACTACTACACCCACAACTTCTAGAAGATACATCCATAATCTTGTTGTCTTACTTAGTATTGTCTCATCAATCCAATCGAATATTTTTCCTATCCATCTGAATTTAAAAATGACTTTTAATATTTCTTTTAATTTATCTTTTTTTATCGTCATTATATTATACCTCTTTTTAATATTATTTTTTTAATTAACTTAATTTTCCTGAATTTTCTTTTTTAATCTTTTTAGCTAACCATTTAACAGGATTAACGGTTTTACCATTAATTCGAACCTCGAAGTGAAGGTGTGCTCCCATACTATATCCGTAATTTCCTATATCTGCAACCTTGTCTCCAGCATTTAGTCTTTGACCAATGGCTATTACTGTAGGATCTACATGCTTGTAATGAAATGTTACAGTACTATCATAAATGGATTGAAGAACAACATAAGGAGTCCAAGCTCTACCACTAGGAATCCCTCTTATATAAACAAATTTCCCAATTCTGTTATCCCATTTAAATTTAACCGGATATTCTATGTCTGGTCCACGATATTTAACTACTACACTATCTGTAACTGCAAAACATTCCGTATTACGTCCTGTATAGTCTGTTCCACTGTGCCATGAACGTTTAGCTCCTTTTGCAGGTAACTTTCTCCAACCATAGGATGATGTTACACGTTGAATCTGAACTGGATGGACATGGATTGGATCTTCAAAGACTACTTTTTCTTCTTCTATTACAGGTCCTTTATATCTAACTACATCCTTCTCTGTTTCGGTATCATTATACCAATTTTGATTTTCATCTAGTTTGTCTTGTGGTAGAAAACTTGTTATTAAATCCAGTATAGCTTTCATATTATACTCTACTCTCCTATTTCATATAATTCTTAATATAATTCTTAATTGTATCCATATTGAACATCATCGGATTTATTTAACCAAATCCAAGACTCTAACTTTGTTTTCAAATCTTTCTCAGTTTCTATTTTTTCTAAAACTTCCCAACTAAAACTCTTCCAACCAAATTTTAATAAAGCATCGTATAGTTTTAAGTACATTGGAATATTTCTTCCATTAATGGCATTATTTCTATGAGCAAGTCTTTCTCTTATAAGACAACATTCTGCTGTTCCTATAAAACATTTGCCATTGTTGTTGTTAATAGCCTTATAGATAATCATAAAAACCTCCAAAGATGTTTAATTACACACTATCTATAAACCTTCTCCTGCTTATATATTATTCCTATCCTTCAAAACTTCGATTCTGTGTTCTAGTTCTATAATATTATTAAAGGAAGCAGTGATTGACATTATTTACAATCTCCTATCTATTTGTTCTATAGCATCTTCCAGCTCTGATATTCTTTGATATAAGTCTTTTAGAGCTTCTTTAGTATTATTATTGGAGACAGATTCTATTGAATCTTTAATTTCTTTTTTTGTTTTTTGTTTTTTAACTATCTTTTCTTTTGCCATCATAAACTCCTTATATCATCTCAACCGCATCATCGAGAAGTCTTACATTAACACCTAAATCTACATAAGATGCCCCATCGTTTGGTTGTTTCATTGTTCTCGTAACATAATATTTATCATATGTTGGTTGATATTTGATTATTACGTTTCCAGTACCTGTTGCTGGAGGAGTATCAAAGCTTACTCCAAAGTACCCTGTTGAGGTATTAACTGTTTCGTCATCATAATCTGTAGCATTTGATCCCCAGGTTAATGTATAATCATATGGTAACAACCAATTAGTTCCACCATCTACACTAAAAGAAACTGGAGTATATGCATGGTTATTTCCAGACAGCACAAATTCTGTTGTAGAATCATCGCCATTAAATGTTTGGGTTTCTTCTATATCTACAGTTGAGCCTGCTGTTAATGTATAATCTCTTGTAACAGATGTCCAATCTGTGTGCCACATTGTTGCAACAGTTTCAATTTCACTTTGTGCAAGTTCCTCTATTAAGAAATATTGCTGTATTCTTATATAATCGTTACTTCCACCATTATTTTCACCAGAATGTTCTACTTTGATTTTATATTCATGTGTAGCATCTGGCAATGTTATCCAACAAACATAATCATCATCTACTGATGCCTCAGCATGATAGATGCTTATATTTTCCTCATCCCAATCAGGGACAACGGTACTTGTAGTAACATCAGTAACAGTAACTTTAACACCACCGCTATCATCATCTTTAATAAAATGAATTCCAGCCCCTACATAACCTGTAATATTTTCCCATTCTAGATATCCTTCTGTTGTACCATCTCTGTTTAGAGTCATTACATTGCCAGTGCTTGTCCATGTAGCTGTAGCACCATCAGTGTAGGTTATGTTAGCATCTCCAGTAGATGTTACTGTAACAACTTCCGATTCTGGCAATATAGCATTTTGTATATAATGTGCTTGTGAAGGATTATCACAATCAAATGTTTCTGATACATGTATGCACTGATCCATATTAGGAAAGTGGAATATTTGATTAGGAACAGAAGCAGTCTTTTCTACAAATGAAAGAATTCCATGTTCTGGTGAGTATCTAACTTGATACTCACCAGGATTTATAGTGCTATATGCTATTGGCATCCTTGTAAACATTGGTCTTGTTTTTTCAGTTATACCTGCGGGTTCAGTTGAACCATCAAATCCCCCAGAAGTTTTCATATGAGTCCATTGGTTTCGGTAGTAGGTGTCAAGCTCATCTCTAAATCTTAACTTTTTGAAAATGTCGAATCCTTGAAAAGATGATGTCAATCTTGCCCCAAATGCTAAATCTTCATAATTGTCTATTGATGTATACTCATATGATGTGGCGACTTCAACATTCCATATGTTTTCCAAGGTTTCATTCTCAACATCAACTATTTGAATTCCTCCTTTTGCAGAACCATCTCCGTCAGTACCAACAATTAATTGATGCCTATCATCTCCGCTTATAGTTTTCCAGTAACGAGAGTTGGGAGAAATGTCCACAACAACCCCTCCACATAGGTCAGAATCTACTTCCGTAACATCCGCTCCTTGATCTTCATTAATTTCCCAAACAGGAATATTGTAATATTTAATAGATCCATTTACGGCATAATCACCCATAAAAAGTGTCCCGCTTGGTGCTATCCACACAGCACGTGCTCCCATAGAAACATCATTCGCAAGATTGTTCCAAATTCTAACAGGAGTTCTGTTATTATTATTTTCGTCCCAATCTATTCTTAATAATTCAGTTCCTCCATCAGTTCCCACAGCCACAAAAGTAGCCGGATTAGCTCCTTTATAATCTGACGGATCATCCTGTATAAATGTGCGGGCATGAAATTTTCTTGCAACACTTGATATATTTAACTCTGCATTATATGTTCCAGCCCATCCATTAGCATCGTTTCTTTCTGTTAGAGTTCCATCATAATACTGCCCGCTATAAACAGCAGAATGGCATACTGTTGTTTTCCCTGATTGTAAATCAATAATCGTAAGATAATAGCCATTGGAACCGACAAAAATCATATCCTTTTCAATATATATTGCATATACTACGCATGCGACAACTGCTATGAGATTATTAATAGAGCCTTCTTTATAATGCTGAACTCTTATTTTACTCGGATCTCTTCTAGGAAGTCCACTGCTAGAAACATCAGAAAGAAATTCGTCTAAATGAAGAATAGATATTCCATTATCTCCATATCCAACAGCCATATAGTTCATATCTGGCACATCTCTAATATCTGAAAAATCTTCAGGATCAAAATATCTTTTAACTATCGGAGTAGAACACCATACACTATTTGAAAGTAATATGTTGTCTGTACTTAAAAACGAATGGAGTTGCATAACGTCTGGATCTTCTAGGATTTTCATTCTAGATATGATACCTGATGTTAGTCTCATAGCTAGTAGATCATTTCCACTTACTGTTATGCAAGATTGTCCATTTGTAGCAAATACAGGACTCATATCTTGATAAATATGTTTTACATACCAGGCACTTGATGTTGATAATGTTTTATCTAATGCATATACTTTTGAAGGACTAGTATTAGCAGTATAATCGTTTACATATAATGTTCCATTATTATATCCCATCCCCATCCAAACATTTGTAGGAGCAGGTAAATCGTATGCCGATGCATCATATGAAGTGGTTCCATCAGCACTAAACTTAACAATTTTATCTGTATATCCACAACATGCATACACTACATCGTCATCAGCGTCGTATGCAAGACCATATTTATAATTAGTTTTATCCGCAGAATATCCAGTAGCACTAACCTCTATTCCTGACCAGCTTCCTCCTATGGATATTAATTTATCTGCCATATCCGTTACAAAATCTGATAAGTAACCATAATATATAGATACCCCTGATCCGTTAGCGAACATCAAGTAAATAGTATCTGTGGATTCTTTAAATGTTATACCATATAATCCAGCATAAGATGCACCACTTACCTCTGCATATTCATAGTCACCAGTTATTGTATCATATCTAAATATTGTACCAGAACCTCCATCTCCTGTCCAATAATATCTATCTCCCTCTACTCCAATAACATATGGACTAGCAGGAAGGTTACTAGGAGCATATGATGCGGGATTTACTACTTGAACTATCTGATTCTCAGCCCATTTTGCATTTTTGAGTGATCTCTTTGCTAAGAAACTGCCACTATCACTACCATCAGCATTACTAACAACTTCTAAAATATCTCCTTCTTTTGAAATAGCAATACCTTCTTTTGAAACATTGTCTCCCCTTGCATCAGTATCTCTAGTAACTTCAAATCTTCCTGAAACTTTAATAGCATCTGGTGTCCCAGTTGATGTACTACCACTAAAGTCACCGCTATATGACCCGCCACTTTCTGATACATCAAACTTAAATATAAATCTTTCATTTGCTCCTTGCTCATTAAGTTTTACCCATAAATCATTTCCGTTTTTACACATCCCAACACTACTTTGAGCACTAGAACCAATAGAAACAATATAATCTATTCTTACAGAACTTCTTGGATTTCCTGTTTCAAATGAACCTGCACCATCATCTGCGATTTCATAAAATTCTAATTCTAATTGATAATTAGGTGTTAACCCTGTATTATATATAAGCTTTGACACAGCAACATGAGTATCATTCCACACAGTACAATCTGTATAGTAATGACCATCTGCTCTTCTGTCTAATTGTTCACATACATGGAAGTCTCCATTAGAATCCCACACTTCTTGCCAAGTCAGTGTACCACCATTTGGAGTATCATTTTTACCAAGTGTTCCATCAGAATTAATTGATATCTTACCTAATCCTACTGTTGAAACACCACTACTATCGTTAGTTATAGTTATAAATAAGTTTGTTCCGTCTAGAGTAACATCTATTCCTGAACAAAAAATATTACTTCCTATAGCAGTTATATACCATCTTCCAAGAACCTCAACTCTTCCATCTTTCATAGAAGATGATAATTTAACAATTTCACCGATAGCATTCGCACCATTATTGCTCATTAACCAATAACAATCATTTACTGAATCGTATCTACTAATACAATGTTTATATGATTGCCCAACACCTTCTAAATTAAACTCATCAACAACCTCTAGCATATAGGATTGTTTCTGATTTCTAAGAAAAGCATTTTTAAATATGGGATCTTCCTCTCTATTTTTCCAGTTATTATTCCAATCGGTATCGTCCATAACTTCAGCAGGTTTATTTGATGAAGTTTCAAAATCTGCTGTTTGAGATTCGTCAAAGAAACATTCAATTATATGATCAGATGATTGACTTCTTCTTTGCTGTAGATAAGAAGTTTCTATAGACATTTCTATAAGTTTAAGCTCAGTCGCATCTTGCCTATCTAATAAAGGATTAACCTTACTGTCTACATTAACAGTAATACGATTCTCAACATACTCATTGACACTATCGATGAGATTATCTTGAATATCATCCCAATCTATAACGATTTTACTGGCTTTTGTAAGTTCTGACATTATTTACAATCTCCTATCTATTTTTTCAACAGCAGCCTCAAGCTCTGCGATTCTCTCGAAAAGATTTTTTAATGCATTTTTTGTATTACTGTCTAAAACGTTACTTGTTATTTTGGTTAAATCTGCCATATTCTAAAACCTCTTCTATGTAACATATATTTCAATAGTATTAGCATCTATAATCTGAGTAAGTACTCCAATTTTAGTAAATAATAATGGTGCAGCATATCCAGGTGTTGCTCCATTAAGTTCAGTAGGATTAAGGAGTAATCCACTTGAATAATATAAATAAAGAGCATCACCTACTGTCCAAGTTCCGTTTCCTACTGGTGATGTGCTTACTCTTACTAGACCTTTTGCACATATATTAACTGGATTAGGTCGTCCGAGTTTATTGACTGTTGGAATACTATGACACACTCCTATAACACTATAGTATCTTGAACTTGATGCAGTCCCATAAGGGAATGCATCTATTCTGCCAGTACCTCCAGATTCTATACATGCTATATTACCAGGTAAGACTGCACCCGTACTAGTACTTTCCATAGTAAACAAAATACTTTCGTGTTGCATCTTCCTAAATTTATCTTCAACACTTTCATTTTCACCATGAAGTAGTATGGATTTAGCATCCATATCTGTTGTCATGTCTTTAAGATTAAATTCTATTAGATAATCATTTGCATTATATCCACTAGGAAATTTGACTCTACCAGTTCTAACATCAACACCTATATAAGTTTCATATTCCCAAGTACTCCAAATAGAATCATTTGATAAATCAACTCCCATTATATCTAACACACTTTGATCATATCTTCCACCAGCAGGATCACCATTTGCTAATCTTTCACTAACTATCGAAGTTCCAGAAGTATTTGTTATGTTTACTATATCACTACTTTTGTATTTACCAACATAAGGTTTATACATCTCAACAAAGTTAATAGCATTAGTTGTTACTTGTGCTCTTATTTCTGGAGGATCACCGCTCGTTCTATCTACAACTAAAATGTGATAATGATATGTTTCTCCTATTGTTAAATCTACGTCTATTTCAAAGTAATTCCAATCAGCATCAGTAATGTTTGCGTATAATATAGTAGCAGTATCCCCTACTTGTTCATTAGATGAATTGTGTATGTAAACCTCTAAAGATACCCATCCAGATTTTTTATCTGATACATAAAAACCAACTCTTTGATGTTGCTCCGATGCAAGCAACGTTGCTGTCGGAGTAAAATAAACTATCGTTGCAGTATTAGGATCTTCATTTATTACAACAGTTTTATCTGTTACAAGTCTAATAGCACCACCTATAGTTAATGAATTATCTGCTCTACTAACAGGATAAACTTGTTCAACATCCCAATAATTTAAACTATGTCCAGTAGATGTACAAAGTTCTTTTGCATCGTCTAAATAAATCTCTGCTTGTCTATTTGCACTAGGTTGAGTATAAAATTTAAATAATGTATCTCTATAATTAGTAACTTTATAAGGTTCCGTTTCAGGTCTTCCATATAATAATTCATACGCATAATAAGTATCAAGTTTTCCTACAAGAACACTATAAAGAGTAAGATAATCTCTAACTTCATCTACTGTTATTCTTACCGTATGGTATCCTTCAGAGAATCCCTTTGTTACAAATATTGGATAGTACTCTATTGTATCTTTACTTGACAAATCTATAGTATGATATTCAGATAATGCAAGTTCTCCATCAACAGCAGATTCTATTGCAGTAAACCCAATTAGATGATTAAATAAGTCTGCATAATCAAAATCCAATGCTACAGTAGATGAAGAACCAGTTGCAGTATTAGTTACTTTTATATCTTTACCTGTTTCAGGAAACGTGTTTGAAACAAGTGTAACTGTAAAACCATCAGATACAACAGCAGCGTGCATTAAATCTTTTAAATTAGAATATGTTGGATTAGTACTTCCAGTAGTTATTGCATAACTAGTTCCATTTACTTTAAAATGATAACTAGTATTTGTTGCTAATCCACATGGATCAGTCTCTGTTATTTCTAAATCTAATTGTTGATAACCAGAAGTTGGTGGAGAATCAGTACCATCAACAGCAGTATCAAATGCTATAAATCCTGTTATACTATTAAACAAATCTCCAACATTTGTATCACAATGGTCAATATTAATATAAGAATCTAATCCTTCATAGAGAGCATCTGTAATTCGAATATCACCACCAGTAACTTCCGCACCAAACCCGCTCGCTCTAATAGCAATTTCCATTAAAGCTGCAACATTTGAATATGTTGGATTAGCTCCAGAATTTATTTGATAAGTTGTACCGTTAACTTTAAAACTATAATTGGTATTTAATATTAATCCAGATTGATTATTTGTATTTACAACAAGTCCTAATTCTTGATAACCTGCAACAGTATTAAATTCAACCGTTACGGTATTTTCCCAAGGAGTTTTATCTACAAGCATCCAAAATTCATCATTATCCAAACAACTTATTGTCGTTGTTATTCTAGTACCCGAAGTTGTAGTTCTTACTGCATCTCTATCATTAATAATAGATTGTGTCCATTGCTCTCCACTTACATCGATTTCTCCAGATGAAGTGTAATAAGTTAGTTTTCCTACAGTTCTTCTTTTATCACTATAATCGTCACTTTGAATTTCAAGCAAATTTCTTACATATTGAGCAAACGTTCTATTGTCCGTAATATCTGCTGATGATATAGATGTATAAAATGGTTTAACTTGTATTTGTGCTAACGGAATATATCTTTCACTTTGGAATGGTGGAAGTTCATAAACATCTTCAGTACCAGTAATTACTCGGATATCATTTCCTTCTCCAACTTCTACTAAATCATATCTTGTATAACCCCATTCATAATAACAATGAATTTCCTCTAAAGCAATACGAGATTCTATAGTAGGTGGTATTGTAATAATACCCCTATCATAATCTACTGTATAATCAATTCCTTCTCTAAATCCGTCAGGATAAGGTTCTCCAAATTTATCTGTTATTTTTAAATTACCTATATTTTGATATGTCAAAGTTACTGTACTTGGAAGAGCTGGTACGATATGAACTTCTCCATTTCTTGTTTCCCAATCACCTACTTGAAAAGTTGTTTGAGGTTCTAATTGGAGTGTTAATTCTTCTCCTTGAAGAACGTGTGATATATCTCCTTGAACAAGTGCTTTACCACTTTGAACAACGACAGCTAACCCTGTGCTCGCCGGAATAACTTCCATTTCATCCCATTCACCTTGTATAATACCGTTACCGTGAAGTTTATTAGCGGCAGAATCTGCGTCTAATAATGAAATGTTAGTAGATTCATCCCAAGTGCTTGTTCCTTTTAAATCTTTTATAACTGTTCTAATATTGTTTAGATTATCTTCTAAGTTATCAGGTGTTCCAGAATAGTCATCATTAATTGTTTGAGATTCTTGGACATTTAATTGAGGAAGGGTAAAACCTTCTGTTGCAATCATTTCTGTTTGAATAGAACCTTCTTGAATGAATGATCTTACATATGTTCTTCCATTTTCTGTTACTGTTTCTATAGCACTTGTTCCATTTGCTATAAAACTTCCAAGACAGACATGTTGAGAAACTTCTTCAGATGAAAGTGCAGTAACTTCAGCTTGAGTATAAACTTTAACTTCCCATTTATCAATTTCTCTATCATAGATAGTTTGATAATCATATAAGTCTATATTTCTTTTAACACCTTCTTCTACTGTTTCAGAAGATTTATTAAAAGTTCCCTGAACTCTATATAAACGAACATATACAAAATTCTCAACACCACTAGTAGAATCTGATGCCGCAATAGGATCTAAAATATCTTGAGTTTCTATTATGTCAGCATTTTCAGATATTAATCCGCCCCAACCCCCTTCGTGATAAATCATAACTTTGGTTGCATCTGTAGTACTGACTGCAAGATTAAAACCTTTGATTATTGCCGCAACTCCAGGATTTTGAATAATTTGTCGATACAATTTTTTTAATTCATCTTCTGTTGTATCTTGAAGATATTCGTAATCCGTGCTATATAGATTTTGTATTTTACCTTCGAATAGTATCTTATTCATAATTTAAGTTCCTTCTATGTCTGTAAATACAGGAATATAATAAACACTTGTTCCTATATATATTTTTAACCATCCAGCACTGTCCGATGTTGTCCCTGCTTGAGTAAGACGTATTGTTCCTATACCTGTGTTTATAGATGTGTTTGTAGTATTTGTTAAAGTTATACCTCCCACTTCTCCAAAACCAACATCATCATATACTAGTAATCCAGAAACACCAGTTACTCCAGTAGATGTAACTACTTCCAACGAAACTCCAGTAGAAGTAATTACTTCTAATGCAATACCTTCGTTACTACTTATGGATAAGTTTCCATCTAAAGAAATATCTCCACCATAAATATTGTCCGTGTCTAAATGTTCTCTTCGTATACTTCCAGTAGGAGGCTCTATCACATTTAAATTTCTAATATGTAGGACTCTCACAACATTTCCAGCAACTAAAGGTGTTGCAAATATAAGCACATCATCGACTAACGAGAATGCTGTGTTATTTTGAAGAGCACCATCAATTGAAACAATTATAAAATCTTTTGATATTGGAGAATAGCTTAATGTAAATTGAGTCTCCCCTGTAGATGTTACTGTAAATTCATCACTATCTAAACTTGCCCCAGGATGTGCAAACATATTATGAACATACTGTAATCTTACTTCTTCTCCACCGTATAATGGAGTCACAAACGTTACTGTTGTGCCGTTCCATGTATACGCTGCTTTACTTTGAAGAACACCATCAATTGATACTATTAGATAATCTTGGTGTATTGGTGTTTCTGTTAAAGTGAATGCTGTTTGACTTACTGTTGCTGTGTACTCATCAACTTGCATTGCTGCACCAATAGCGGGACGATACGGTATAACAAAAGCCTCATTAGTAGTAATGGCATATAGCATCGGATTTGATATTTGAGGCTCTGTTGCCGTAACTTCACCAGCAGTAGTGTCTGATAAGTAGTACCAAGAATTAGGAGTATAACCTACCGTATAAGTTAAATCCTCAAAGTATCCACCTGAACTTATTAGAAAATTGTCAGCATCAAGTACTCTTATTACAACAAATTGTCCAAGAGTATTTGGATCATCTGCTTTAGCTTTTACATATCCATCTGGATCGACTGTAGAATCCCATCTTAAAATATCGCCTGGAATGAATCCGTGTGCAGTCATGCTAACACGGTGAGTTGTTCCACCACCACCGCCTATAGATTCCCAATTTGCTATATCATCAACAAAGTTAGCTGTTGAAGTGTGTCCGGTAATACATTTATAAATACCGTCTTCATAATAAACAACTTCACCAACAGTATAGGCTAAACTGCTTCCCCAAGGAAACACCAGACCTTTCGCAGTTAGTTTGTTATATACTACTAAATCACCTCCACCAGATGCACTACCAATAGAGGCATCTCCCTTATTAACAGAAAAACTACCTTCTTCAACAGTTAAATCATTTGTTATTACTGAATTATCATCTACTGTTAAAGATCCCCCAACATTTAAGTCCTCAATATTCATATTAGCAGTTACTGTTAAATCTGGAATAGTTAAAGCTCCAGTCATTGTATCTCCAGTAACATTTACATATCTAATATCATTATATCCCCTATCTCCAACTTCATTATCAGTTGTGGGATCTGCTACATCTGTTATTGAATTTCCTTGTAAACTTATATCAGAACCAAATGTTGAAGCTCCTTGTATTTCGGCAGTACCTGTAACTTGAAGATTTACTATTGCCTGACTATCAAATCTGTCTTGTCTTGATATATCTATATCACTAACTTGTATAGAACCACTAGCATAAAGTGTAGTATCGTATAAAACGTCACATAGAAGGACAGCATTTGTTGGTATTGTTGGTCGTACAGCACTTCCTATATTTGCTATCGTACCTTGAATAGTAGAAATATTATAGCTATTTTGATAATCTTTATAATAAACAACGTCATCAATGTCAGTATCTTGTTCAGATGTTTGATAAGTATATTCAACATAAGCTGTTACATATACTTCTTTTCCAGCAGTAGGGTCAACTGATGGTTTCATAAAAATATTAGTATTGGTAGGTACGTATATTCTTTCTCCAAGATAGCTTCTTGCAATCAAATTTTGAAGTGTAATTGTATGTTCTAATGTTAAGTGTGGTTGAAATGTTCCGCCAGATATAATACCTTTTATATTACCATCTAAAGCTATCTCTCTCAAATTATATTCAATATAATCTTGAGCGAGATTATGCTCGCTTGCTACTACTTCTCTACCTTTACCAAATTGTCTTTTTCTCATATCTTATGAATATACCTCGTTATTATCATAGTACGATTCATCATAAATAGCATAGTTTAAAGGGGGTTCTGATAAATCTATCTCTTCTCCTTCAGGATATAGAATTACTTTATCATCGTTAGCAAATATTACTCGGTACAATATCTCTGGAGGAATAAACTTTTCAAAAAGTAATAAAAGTCTCTCAATATTGTAATCTTCTATAGTACTTGAACTTTTACCATATAAAATAATAACTAATGATGTGGATTTTTTAAGTCTCATAAATAGATTATTTATACTGTATTTATCATATAATATTAGATTTTCAGGCTTTTCTAAACTAGTATAATTGTATAATCTTGGATATATAGAAGTGTTCGGAGAAAACCCACCAATATCTACAAAAAAGTTTGTTTCAGTAGAAGTTAAAAAATACATATTATCTAAAGATGTCCCTCTATATATCTTATAAAAATCAGTATCAAAAGCATAATCCCACATTAAAACATTTACACCAGTATAAACATTAGGCCACCATCTTCTATCCACTCTCAATGATTGAATATCTGTTTCCGCACCATCATTTGTACACGATGAAATCCCGTAATAATAATCATTTCTAGTTAATCCGGTTGATGTTGATGCAAAGATATAGGAGGTTCTATGGGTGTTATATAAGTCGTCTCTATAGTAAATATAATAATCATCAAAAGATTCGAGATTGTTTTTAAAAGCATCTAATAATAATTCTAAACTCCTTTCATAAGACGCATATTCAAATGCTTTAAATACTTCAGAAGCTATAGCTCTAAATATTGTTTCACTTTCATCCCCTTGTTTATATAATTCAATTAATGGTGCATACATATCAACAAAAGAAGAATATCTCGCTTCAGAAATTGATACGTCTGTTTGAATAGCTTCAGCCTCTGTTTCAACCTCATCATATTGAACACCTAAAGAATAAAACCAAGAATAAAGATTAATTGTTCTTATACTGTACGGTGCTGATTGTCTTGAAAATTTTATATTATATTTATCCCTTGCTTGAAATGATACTAACGTTTCTCCTTTATTAAAAGAGTAATTTAAATCAAATTCCCCATAATTTCCTGTTGAAGTAGTAAAAGAGTAGATATCATTTATAAAAACATCTAATTTACTATTAGATACTCCTAAATATCCTTTTAAATTGTATGGTTGATCCTTAAAATAAGGAATTGCGTATGCTGTTTTATCATAGTAATTAGAATCAATAAGAGCTGCTTTTAAAAGTTTCCATTGAGTTTGTTGTAAAACAGCATTATCGGAATTACCTGCCGATCTTAAATAAGGGTACGCTTGTAGAAAGTCAACAGTATATAAAAAGTATTTTACTTCTTCGCTTGTTTTAGAACCAGTTCCGTTTGATACAACTGTATAAATGTATCTCGTATCCGAAACGTAAGTAGTATCAATGTAGCTATTAACAAATGAGTTTCCAACTAAAACAGAACTTGAAGTATCTTCTATGAAATATTGTAAATTATCCTCTAATATTGAATATTCCTCTGAATTATCACTTGCTTGAGTAACCTTATTAGAATCACTCATAACAAATTCGCCTTCAGTTGTTATTTCACCAAACCATATACATCTTTTTATCCTATCTGTAATCCAAAAAGCTTTGCCAACTTCTAGGCTAGAATGAGTTAAAGTACCATCGTCATATGTAACATCAGAAAGTTGCGTTATATTTTTTCTATAAACAGAAAAGTCAACAAGAGATGAATTTCTTCCTGTACTAGTACTTAATTCATCCCAAGATAGCATTGCATCATATCCATCATATCTTATCATTAAATTTGACGGTTTTGTTGGAGCAATATAAGTAGAGATTACATCAGAATAATTAGACATGTCGTTAGCTACTGAAATGCCTATCATTTTGATGTAAATCATTCTTCCGTCAGATGCACCAGATGGAATTGAATATGTAAAATAAACAGTACTTCCAGATTCTGTAGTGTAATTGCTTTGGGTATCTCCTGGCTCATAATGAACAAAGTCTATTAAAAAAGAATCCTCTTCATAAGTAATATCATCATAGCTTTTATAAAGGTAATAACCGCCTATATCTCCAGTAGGTTTATCAAAAGAAATTACGATAGTTGTAGTTCCGTTCAATAAATCTTGAGAATATAGTGCAATGTTATTAATATCACCTATCACCTTTTCTTTCTCCTCTTACGTCTTTTGCTTTTTGGCATTGCAAAAACATCTATCTTATCTATTTTATCTTTACAGTAATGGTATAAGCTATCTTTTAATTTCATATTTGGCATTCCTGTTAATATACCACCTTCAGTAGAATTGACAGCATCAACTTTTAGTTTTTTTATTAAATCTAAAAAACTATTTCTATAAAAAATGAATGTTTTACTTGTCTTTACGAGGTTTCTATTAACGTCTTTTATTTCTGAATCAGACTTGATTTCCATAGCCTTTAATTTTTCTATATGTTCTATCTGTTCAGGACTTCCAGGTTCAAGAGTATCGTCATATATTTTTCTGTCTAAGAACCCATCACAATAAGCTTTTCCATCAGTATAAGCAAAATCGTATCCCATTAATATTACTTTACTTGGATTGAAATGAGATACTACCTGTAACATTGTTGCTCCTATAAAAAATCTATTAAAAATAGTTCCAAAAGCCCCAGTAGATTTTGTAAGTTTTTTCAAAGCATTCCCTTTACTTGAATTTGGTACATCGGCTTGATTAAAGAAAAATATTTTTCCTTTCCAACAATCAAGTATGTCTGGATGGGCTGATGTAGGACATATTAGATTTATCTCCGATGTTTCCAAATCATTCCAAAATCTAACAAACATATCTGATGGGTCGATATTTACTACAAAATCTGGTTTAATATCATATTCTAATAGTTTATATAGTGTAACATCACACGATAAAATAATAACATTTTTTTCATATTTTTTAAGGATATTCACGTTTTTATCTAGTGACGGACCACCTACTACAAGGACAAAAGGCTTATTCCTATAAGGCATTGTTCTCTGTAAAAAAGAGAAAGGTCTTGAATTTTCTGAAACAAAAATCTTACTATTTAGATTAGCTAAATAATTTTTTGTCCACTTTTCTATTATAGGATCATTTCTCGTTACAGTATTTTCTATTCTAACTTCTTTAATATTATTTAAATTCATTTAGTTTTATCTCCTTTAATTGTGTATAAATAAAGTCTTTGGTACTTTTGATATTGCCCCCCTTCCATAAATTTTTAACATTTCTTTTATAAATAACCAATCAGCTTCGTGAACCCTATGTTTCCATCCTATTTTACGAGCAATCGGTGTTCTTACCATAAAACAACCACAATCAATACTACCAAAAACTAAACGAGTATTTATAAGATTCCAATCCCAATAGTTATGAAGGCAGTTGCAGTACGCCCCAAGTACTTTACTATTGGTAAAAGGTAGTACCATATATTCCAAGAACTTTGGAATGTAATAATTATCAGCACCAGTAAATACTATTAAATCACTCTTTTCAGATACTCTAGTCAATCCATAACTTCTGGGGGTATGACCAACATCGTTATATCTTTTATCTGTTTTCATTACTTTAATTTTGTTGCTGTGCTTTCTAAAATCATCTAACATTTCTTCTGTTTTTATAGACATTGGACCATCATGAATTAGTAATATTTCATAATTAGGATACGTTTGGGAAAGAATTGAGGCTACAGCAACAGGATAACAATCATATATTGGAATTATAAAAGATACTAAACGGGATGTGTCTACAACATCACTTTTTTTATTAGCTGATTCAAGTAATGCATTTCTCTGTTGTATGTTAGGTCTTTCTCCTCTAATTTGATTAATATTATTGCGTGTTTCATTACTTATTGCTGATATTATTTTATTATTATCCATACTTAATGCCGGATAAGAAAAAACAGGAGAAAGATTAAAATTGATATTGTAAAAAGGATCACCCTTTTTTAATATTTCAGAATGTCTTTGTAGCATATATCTCTTATCTTGTTGTTTTATTTCATTTCTTTCTCTTACTGAAATTATAGAACCTTTATTTTTACTTTCTTTGTGAGTTCCTCGACATAAAGGAGTAAACACATTATAATATCCTTTCTCGTACAATCTTAAACAAAAATCAACATCAGCAAAATCGATTATTAACTCTTTATCATTAAATTTATCAATCTCTTCATAAACACTTTTTTTAAACATCATACAAGCATCAGAAACAGAACTTACATTTTGAATATTTATGGCTCTGTTATAATATCCTGCATAAGAAGATGATTGATTTTTGTATGGGTATATAACTATTTCTGGACCTTTTACAAAATAATTTGTGTGTTGTATGGTATTATTTGGAAATAATAGTTTACCTCCAACAGCACCTACTTCTGATCTTTGAGAATGATCTAATAAACATTCAATCCAATTTTCATTGATAGGTTCGAAATCATCATGAGTTATTATTATGTGTTCTCCTTGAGCAACGTCAACACCAGCATTTAGAAATTTCCCGTAGTTAAAACCTTCATTAGTATAAACTATTTTAGCTTTTCCACTAATTCTATTTAGCTTATTTTGAGTATCTTCAACATTGCTAACAACAATTAATTCAACATTTCTATAAGTTGATTTTATTAATATTTCTCTAATACATTTTTCTAAATTTATTATGTTATCTTTATAAGGAATGATTATACTAACTATAGGATTGCCAATAACATCTCTTTTTAAAGAGTAGTTCCCAAAAGATTTGCCAAAGTCTACTGAACCTCCACCATGTCTTCTTTTTAAAGCTGTTTCTATGCAACTTTTCCCTCTCTCCCATACTGCATTTTTAGAGGAATTGTCATGTGTTATAGAAGATTGAACGATTCTCCATAGATATAAAACTTTTGAGATATGTGCTACTTTATCAGTTTTTTCAACAACTCTTAATAAGAAATCATGATCCTGTGCTCCATCATAACCCCCTCTTAAACCTCCAGCTTGTTCATATAATTCCCTTTTTAACATTACAAAATGGCATATATAATTTTGAGATAATAGCATATCTGGAGAGAAGTCTGGTTTATAATGCACACCAGATAATTTTCCGTCCATTGACAACAAAGCCTCATCTGAATAAACCATATCAGAATTTGTTTCTCTTAAAGTTTTAACAGATAATTCAAGGGCATCTGCGGTGAGTTCGTCATCACTATCTATAAATGCAATATATTCCCCTTTTGAAATCTCAAAAGCTCTTTGTGTAGCCTCGCCAATTCCTACATTGGTAGGTAAATTAATTATTTTTATTTTAGGATGGTCAATTGAATTTAAGAAGTTTATAGTAGCATTGTCTGTAGAACCGTCATTTGTAATACACCATTCCCATTCCTCATATGTCTGATTCTTTACGGATTCAAGACACATCGCTAACAAGGCTACGTTAGTGTTGTGTATTGGTGTTAAAATAGAAACCATTATTATTCCTTTTTATATAAATTAATAATATCACTACAAATACCTGAACATTTTATGGTAGGAAAAGATATTCTTGATTCTTCTGGAAGAACGCATATAGATTTTTTTGTTAGACTTTTTCCTGGGAATGTCCAAATATATCCGTTTGATGTTAAGGTAACTTCATCAGTATCGTGAAAAAAACAAATCGTGTTTAATTCAAGAAGACGGTGTAACGCAATGCTGGTTTTTGCATGACACCATATCCTAGAATCTTTAAGAAAGTCTTCATCAATATCATATTCTGGTCTATCGTGTCCAAGGTAAAATGTTTTAGTATCATACCAAACATCTACCTCAACATTATATCCAATATCCAGAGCTTCTTTTATATAATCTGGATGATTTTCTCTATCAGATTTTCCGTTTATGTTTCCTCTATGGGCGATAAGTATCATCTTTAGGCTCCAATATTAGAAATCCCTGGTGTCGGTAATCTTTAATAAAGTTGTGTGTATCAAAATATTTATCATAAATAAATTCGTTTGACATTCTAAATCTATCAATGAAATCTTGTTCCCATTTAAGTTCGTAATCACCATCTTCATATAATTGAAGATCATCTATTATAAAAACATCTTTACACTTTTTTCTTGTTTCATAAATTAAGTTGATTTCCCATTCTAAAGGGAATTTTAGATTAAATTCGATATTGTCATAATAGCTCCCTAATTGGAAATCAGCACCAGGAAAATGGGCATCAAGCCAAAATAAAATAGTATCATTTTTATCTGTTTCTTTAAGTATCTTTTTGAGACCATCGATAGAAGTTGCATTAATTAGTTTAAGTCTGTTTGATGCAAATTTGTTTTTACACTCATTATATAGTTGAGTATGTATCTCGATAGAATAAAGTTTATCGAACCTGTATTTCAAAGCGTGTTCTATTCCAGTTCCTTTTCCTGTTCCAGTTTCTACAAAGATATTACAATTATACTTTGATAAATCATGTAGATATAATTCACCCATCTAAATACTTATCCCCTATCACAGATGGTATTTTTACTACTGTTATTATAGCATCAGTAATTGCTTTAAAATCAGTTGAATCACCTGGTTCTAGATAAATTATATCATCTTCTTTATATCTAATACCATCCATTTCAACCTCACCAGATACTATTACACTTATTTCAACTGCTACTTTATGAATATGTCTCGCCTCAATATCTTCAGCTTTGTATCTTTGAATACCAACTTCGAATTTGTTATTTATAAACAATGATGGTAGAAATGCACCTAAAATCCATCCTCTTGTAAAATCTTTGACATTATGTATTTTTTTTGTTTTTATTTTTTCCCATTTTCGTTTAAGATGATACGTATCGGTTGATTTTAATATATTTCCAAAATATTCTGCGTTTTTACCATACAACGACCATCTGTAGATTGATTTTTGTTTGTGTATTAATCCCTTTCCTATTTTATTTGGGTTTATTTCTTTAAAGATATGTCTTATCCATTCTAGTAAATTTTTTGTACCATTAAAATCTATTGCTACTTTCCCTCTACTATTTAATTTGATAGATCCATCACCGTCACAATAACCTTTAATATACGATAATGTGTTAATACCTTCAATATTAGGTGGTTTTAATATTAATGATTTGTTATTGACAATATTAAAATTATTTTTCAGATCATCTATTATTTTACGGCATTTAATTAACAATCTTACTTGATCACTTCCTTTTTTAATTTTTCTTTTTTTAATAAACCCATCATATTTTATAGATTTTTTAAAAGATAACAATAAATCCGAATCTTTTTCAGATATACTTATTTCTAAAGTTTTCCCATCTTTTCTTATATAACCATCAGCAGCGATAAAACCTGCCCAATACGAATTTTCTATGTTTGGTTTCTCAAAAAAACAAGTATCTAAATTATATATTCTATAAGGTTTGTATTCTAAACCTAACTCAACTATTTTAGTTCGTATAGATCGCCAACCTCTTTCTAATTTGTTAATTAAAAACAATCTGTCTTTCATATTATTCTTTTTAAGAAAGTCTATCTCAAAATTTGACCATCTTTTATATTTCCTCACATCAAACTCCTAATTCTAGATACTCCTCTAAATCTTCTGGTGTTCCTAGTCCATGCATAGCACAAGTTGGGACTGGGAAAGCCGCAACCTTTTTATTTTTTGGTATAATCAACTCGTTATATGTTGGGCAAACATAAAATTCGTTATTTACCCTTAAATTTTTATGTATCATTTCATCTGCTGCCCATACATAATCAGAGCCTTTGGCAAACCAATACAATCCGATAGTTGCATACGTTGATATTGGTTCTTTTTCTCTAACTCTTATAACATTACCATCTTCATCTAGTTCAGCGTAAGACCACTTAGGATGTGTTGCGTGAAATACTGGAATCGCTCCATCTGATTTAGTTATTTCTATACTCTTCATAAATAAATCAATACTCCAATCTACTAATTGATCACTGTTTGCTATTAGTAGTTGTGTATCATTATTTATTAAATCTCTCGCTTTTAAAACAGTACAAGCAGCTCCCTCGGTAATATAATCTATTTGTATTATGTCTGAAGATATGGCTACTTTTTTGCCATACGAATTTTCTATTGCCTCTCTTATTTTTACATCAAAATTAAATTGTTCGCAATGTTTCTTTTGAACAATAAAGATAAATCTCATACCGTATTTTGCAAAATCCAAATTTTCTATAACTCTTTGTATCATTGGTTTGCCGTTTACTGGTATAAAAGGTTTCGGAACTTCATATCCAGCGTCTTTAAATCTTTTTCCTTCCCCCGCCATAGGAATGCAAATATTAATCGTTTTATTCATATCATTACTCCTTTCTTATTTTCTCACAAAACCATAACGCTCTTTGTCCAGATTCCCAATGACCATTATTTTTTTCTTTCCAATCATAAACGTGTGGACCAGAATTACATGAATTATCCTTTATTCTTTTAAATTTAAAATTATATGTATTTAATATATGTTCAATCATTCCTACAGACATTCTTGCTCCTACCCCATGAAGAGATTGATCGTATTCTTTTTGATTTTCATCAATGTAAGTTATATCCGAGATGTTCCTACTATCAACAACTTCAGTTTCAAGTATTATATAATTACATAACATACATGTTTCTATTAAAAGTTTTGATGGATTTTTTAAATGATAAAGTACTCCCATATTTATTATAATATCAACATATTCAATATCAAGAGATTCAATATCAAAATCTTTTTTAATTGTTTTTATATTTTTAAAATTATTTTTAATGTAGGAGACATTATCTTGTCTACCCTCAATACAAACAACATTAGCTCCTATTCCATTAAAATAATTTCCTACATCACCATGCCCTGCACCAAGTTCAACAATTGATTTATCTTTAAAGAAATCAATAGTATAATGCTTTATTATTGCATTAATTCTTTTTTCTCTCCATTCTATATAATGCCCAATAAACTTATCTTGTTCCATAAATCCAAATCCATTTTGGGTGATGGTCTTCTACTGTTTCAGAAAATTCAGTACAGATGTATTTAAACCCTATATTTGCAAAATCTTCCATCACCTCATTTATATTATCAACACGACAGTCAGCTCTCCCATTAGTAACGTCAGCATCATAAAAATCTTCGTAATAACCATATGTTGGAGTGTTATTAATTGACACTCCAAAAGCTAACTGAATACAAATGCTTCCACCATCCTTTAAGCTTTCATACATATTATCTAATATTTTTCTTCTAATCGAATAAGAAGGTATGTGTTGAAGACATATTACAGAATAACAAAAATCATACTTATCATTAAGTGGCACACTCGTTCCATCATTTTCAACAAGTATTCCATTGTAGTTATAACCTATATAATCCTTAGCATTTTCTAAATTCTTTTTTGATATATCTACACCATCTACTCTATTAAAATGTGGTAACATCCTACGTATCTGTCTACCAGGTCCACAACCATACTCATAACAAATATGATCAGGTTTAGGTTCATAGTGTTTAAACAACCAAGATTCATATGGAAACTTTTCTTGATGAGGAAAGTTTCCTACTATTGCGTCTATTATGCATACACCGTCTCCGTATTTACTATTGTTTGCATTTCCCTCGTACCAATCTTTTTGCATACTAGTGTATTTCTTTTCTTCTTCTGTTTGACTCATTTCAAACACTCCTTTTGTCTAACGAATCAATTTTATTAATAACATTTTCTATTGTAACTTCTGTTGGGTCAGCTACCTCTAAAACATTAGCTCCAGACATTCTAGCAGAGATTATCCCTTTTTCAGAATCTTCTACAATTAAGGTTTCATTTTTTTCTAGGTTTAATTTATTCATTGCCAAAGTATAACAGTAAGGATTGGGTTTTGGTTTATCTTTGAATATTTCGTTACCAAGAACTAAATCCATATATTCAAGTTGTCCTGTTACTTTCAACGCTAGGTTTATAGTTTTTATTATTGAATTAGAAACACAAGCCAATAAGTACCCTTTCTTTTTTAGAAATTTATGCAATTCAATCTTTTGTTCATCAATACTTAAATTGGTTTCTATTCTAATAAAAGTTTTATCTTGTTTATAAGACCAAACTTTTTCAACATCATTGGGATGTATTATACCACGATTGACTAACATTGCTAATTTTGTTCTAGTAGGTAAACCGTTATAGTATTTCCAAAACTCGTTCCCAACAACTTTATAGTCACAAACCTCCGCTAATGCATCATTAAAAGAATCTCGATGAACTTCTACTAATTCGCAAAGAACTCCATCCATATCGAATATAACACACTTAATCATTTTTATTATATTCTATTCCATCACCATAATCATATGCATTTTTTGCTAAAATAAAAACATCTCTACTAAAAGGTTCTCCTACATATTTTGACAACTCATCTCCCAAACACTGTTCTGTACAAAAATCATTTGTTACTTCTATGTTGTAAAATACCCTATTTCTAAAAGCAAATTCCCCATCAATTATAAAGAATTGGGGCATAAAGTCGCTTATACCCTCATATTGAAGTCTCCCTTCAACAACATCTGGCGGATTGTCTATTGTTGCATGGAATCTCTGACCAATTGCTTGTGAAACACCTGCAACTTTTTTCTCTCTTATCATCCTTGTATAAAGTCTTTCCAATCCTAGTATGTCTGAAATGTAAGTATCACCTGTTAAAGCTACGACATATTTAAACTCATTAGGCTGTTCATATAAAATAGTGAAAGCACGATTATAGTTTCTTGTAACGGAATTTGCTGCTAATTTATATGGGTTAATAGTACCGCCTAAATTAGGGAAAACTTCGAACACGTCATATCCAGTAATTGTTTGACCAGAATCTGATTGGATAACAATAACAAAACTGTCATCTCTGTAATGATGTTTAATCATATTAATGTTATGTTGCACAACATCTTTTTCATTATACATTGTTATACAAAAAGCTACTTTTTTCACAAACGTCCCTCTACAAATACAAATTTGATAATAAATCTTTATTATCTTTAATCCACGCTATTATTTTTTCATATCCTTCTTCTAAAGTAATAGAAGGTTTCCACCCTAATACATTTTGAATTTTTCTGATGTCGGATATGTAAATACATTGATCAGATTTTCTTGGTTCTTGTATTTGTTTTGTTTTTAATTTTTTATTATACATTTTTTCCATAAGATTGGTTGCTTCAATAAGAGACATTGTACATTCGTGACCACCACCAATATTAAAAACCTCTCCAGCAATTTTATCAATATTATTTATCTCCATTTCAATCAACTTGCAAATGTCGTCTATGAACAAAACGTCTCTGACTTGTTTTCCTTTCCATCCAATATATGTTATAGGCAAATCAAATTCTGTAGCTATTGCCCACCAAGCTACCCATCCTTGAGCGACTTTGCCCCACTGTCTTGAACCCGCCAAGCAGGAGAACCTGTTGACAACAGTTTTTACACCAAAGGCATCACTGTATTCTTGGCAAGCTAAGTCTGACATGACTTTACTCATACCATAGACGGAATGTTGTCCCCCATCTATACTAAACTCTTCTGAAAAACCAAATTTTGGATTCCAACCTTTAAAATCTAATTTTTTAGCCTGATCTTCCGTCATTTCATCCGCCCACTCATAACGAGTATCTGTTTCGTTCATTGGATATGCGTTTACTTTTTCACCGCTATAGACTTTGTTTGTTGACCAGAATATAACAGTAGCATTGTTTTCTCTTGCTATTTCTAACACGTTTACTAAACCCAACGTATTATTTGAGAAATCATAATAAGGATTGTCGTAACCATCTATAGCAGATGGTTGGGCACTACATTCACATATAGCATCTATGTTTTCAATTCCTACAAAATCCTCTTTGCATCTTATATCTCCGTGTAAGAACTTTATACCTTTCTTTTTAAAATCGTTTAAGTTGTACTCAGCACCTCTTCTTACAAGATTGTCCATTGCAATTATTTCGTGACCTTTATCACGTAGATAGAAAGCCAAATTAGCTCCAATAAAACCTGCTCCACCAGTAATTAATATTTTCATTTTATAACTCCTATTAATATTTTGTTAGCACACCCAAAAGGATTATCATAATAACCAGCAATCATATCTGGATCAAAATCCTGTTCCCATACGCTGAGTGATATTCTTTTCATAAAATATTTTTCATCTATTTTAAAATTCTCATTCATCATTTGTTCATCTAATATTTTATTAAATCCTAAAGGTATTGTGAATACAAATTCACCACCTTCCTTTAAAAGGTTTTGCTTTATATGGTGTACTGTTCTTATAACTTTAGTCTCATCCTTTTCTTCTGGAGGTTCATAACCTATATGCTCTAATGTTGATATGCTTACTATAAAATCATATTTACTAATAGAATGATAATTTATTATATCCTCATTAATACAATATTTAGCAGTATCGTATTTATCTACAATGTCGTGATTTGATGAACAAAAATTTACCAATACATTACCTATCTCAAGAATGTTCTTTCCTTTATATTCACGTAAATACTCTTTAATTATAGGAATTTCTACTCTCCTATCAGGATTTGGAGTATCAGCATATTCGTATTGTTTATTGTTAAATTTAAATATCATAACAACTTTTCATATTCCTCAACAATTCTATTAGCTATATTTTTATAAGACCATTTATCTAATGCAAACTGTCTTACTTCTTTTGACCTTTCCTCTAAAGATTCTGGATTGTCTTTGTATTTTCCAATACATTTATCTATATCTTCTTTAGTATTAACTACTTCAAATGGAAAGATGTCTGTTTGATGAAATTCTTTAAAGACTTGTTCAAAACAACCATCAGCACTTGTCATTGTTGGTATTCCGAGTGCTATGTTCTCTACTGTAGTCATTCCATGAAAACCTCTCCATAAAGCATCGAAACCCATAGTGCATTGTTTCTTTATCTCTATGATTCTTTTATGAGGTACATCGGTAACGATATGATATTGAATAGCCATACCGTATTTACGCAAAGCCCATTTAAGCTCTTCGGTATTTTTATTATTACCACCACCAGTTGGAAAATGCCCTATGATTATTTGTTTTCTATCTATATCTGATGGTGTATAATCTTCTGATAATTCATTTACCACATCTGGTATATACACACAATCTTTATATATTTCAGTCGCTTGTGGTATAGAAGAAAATATTGCATTATATCCTGTATTTTCTCTTCTATTCCAAGTATCTTTTTTTTCAGCACGTTCACTCCATCTCCCCATAAAACTATTATAATCGTGAAATATTTTAACTTTATCTTTAACTAGTTCATTCCAATCAAAACTAAAATCGTGAGTGCTTATATAGTTATGGTCAGCAGAACAAAAATGAAGTATGTCAGATTCTTCTATTATACTAATAAATTCATCTTTATTATAATTTTCTGGACCTAAATCCAAATCATCATAAAATGTTTTTACTGCTCTGAAATGTCTTGCATCCCAATCAGTATGCATATTAATAGCCTCTGCTTGCTTATAAGAACATCCCGCAGCATCCCAAGCCATATTAATAAAAAATGTTTTCATCCTAGTAACCCCTTAAATATTTCATATAGTTTTTCATTGAAATTTTCATAAGTTAAATTTATTACCTTATTCCTTCTTTTTAAATATTGATTTTCTATATCTTTAAAGATTGCCATTAACGATGTTAGTGTTCCTGCGGAAAACATATATTCAATATTAAACTCTGGAATAAGTCCAACATCAGATGAAATAATAGGAATACCACAAGACATAGCTTCAAGGGGTGCGACCGGTCCACCTTCCCACAAAGATGGAACTAAAAGATAATCTATTTTCTCATACAATACACGATGTTCTACATTATGGTATTCCTCTGGAGTGTAATTGTAAGTCTCATACCTAATATTTTTTTCTTGTAATCGACTTATAACAGATTCCCACCCTCGTCCACAGAAGATGAACTTGAAATTTTCAAGGTTTATTCCAGAGTCTACAAAATCTTCCATAAAGTGAAGCCCTTTACCTACAACTTCACCGTTTTGGAATATACCGATAGATATCGTAGGCTTGAATTTGTGGACTTCAACAGGTGATGTTAGGTTAAAGTTCTTATCTTTTGGATAACCCATATCTAAGAATTGTTTTAAACTTCTTTTAGATTGATGAATCCAGGCATCTAGTTGTCTGAACTTATTAAAGTCGTGACCTATATCTATACTGTGACTTTCTGGACTGTTTTCGTGTATGTGTGTGACGTACCCAACATCTAAGGCGTTTGTTTTGTTGAAAGGAAGGAACGTGTTATAACAAACATAGAAATTAACATCAACATCATTTTTAGGTTCTAAAGATATAGTTTGTTCCATTTCTGTTTTATTATATTCCACAATTTTATCTGACCAAAATTTCTTTATCCAATTACCTTCTGTTACTATATTAACTTTCATCACAATCTCCTAATTTTTCTATTAATGGATAAATCATTTTACCGTCTGGATGACCTTCATCACAATAATTGTAATGGTCAACTTCGGCTATTTCTTTTGATTCTTCTTCTAATACAGTAGCACCTAACTCTAACATATAATAATAAGAACCAATAGCAAAAGGATGTGCTATTGAAAGATTACGATATTTTACACTCTCTTCTATAAATGAATCAAAATCTGGCATTACATCTTTGTTTATTTTTATTATTCTTATTTCTTGACCACTACCATTTAAACAATAATCATTTTCAGCATCAATTAATGCTTTTAAATATTTTTCAGAACATATGCAATCTCCCTGGAATAGAAGAAAAGCCCCACCTTTTACTTCATCTAAACCTAATTTAAAAGAAACAAAAGGATCGAAATCAACAAGTTGTGCCGTATCATTGTGTACAAATTTGACTTTTAGATTTTTTTCATCTATAAAATTTATAACTTTTTCTTTTTGATATCCAACAACAACAATAATATTATCTATTCCAAATTTATTCAAAAGTTTTATATTTCTCTCTAAAATAACTTCACCATTGATATGGTGAAGACATTTAGGTTTGCCTCCAGTAGGAAACCCTGTCCAACTAACATTGGCAGTTATTCCTGCTACAAGAATTATTGCATATTTTGGTTTCATTTAACACCACTAACAACAACGAATTTCCATCTCATAAAAACATCACCATCTTTTTCTTGTATCTTATATACTTTTTTAAATTCATCAGAAGCTTTTGTTGTATGTAAATTATAAATTTCTTCTATATCATCTTCATATAAATCAGAATTATTTAACCAATTAAGAAGACTTACATCTTCCATTATAAAATATTTAATATGAACATCTTTAAATCCAGCATCTATGAAATAATTAGACAATTCTTCTGCTGACATTATGTTTCTAACTGGTTCTTTTATTTTAAATATTTCTACATATTCATCTATTATATTATGAGAAAAAGGAACACCCTCACAAATTAGCATTATTCCAGAATCATTAAGTATTTTATAACATGTTTTGAATACGTTTTCTAAATCATCTAAATGATGAAAACACATCCTAGAATAAATAACATCAAATTTTATATAATCAAAATAGATTAACCCTTTCCCTGAACAATCAACTTTATGTAATTCAACATCCTTTGTATTTAAAAGATATTTACATTTATTTAGCATTTCTTCACAATTATCAACACCATAATAATTATGTCTTTTATCAGTAGATTCTATTAATTGTTTTAGAACAATTCCAGTACCACATCCTATATCCAAAAAGTTAAGTCTACCCAATGGTTTATTATCTATAATAGAATACAAAAAGAAACTTTCAAATTCTTTGTTTTTTATCCATTCCAACTTTTCATAATTGGTTGATCTTACTTTCCAGTTAGTCATTTATCCTCTTGTTTCAGTAGTTGAATTATTAAAATCGTAATAATACAAAACTTTGTCTATTCTAACCTCATTTTTTATATCTAAACAAGCTCGTTTGACCCAATCAATATCTTCACCATAATTCTTATCTATATATGTATGTTTCTTTGCTATAGAGGATTTCCAAACCATTGTATGAGCGGGCTTACCTCTCCACTGATTTCCTGTTTGATTATATTCATAATTTATGCTATATTTAGAATAGGTTTGATTATCTTTATCTCCATCAATTGTAGTTATACAATCAAACACAATACAATCCGCATCTGGATTTTTATTTATACAATCAAGGATACTAATTATATAATCATCTGCTATTCTATCATCATCATCTACAAATGTTAAAAAATCTCCTTGTGCCAACTTCAATAATTCATTTCTTTTTTCACCAACAGTTCTCTTCTTGTTGTCATAAAATCCTATAATTTCAACATCATCTCTATCTCTTATTTGTTTATTTATAGAATCAAGCAAATCTGGATAGAAGTTTCGTATCCGAGATGGAACTGTTGCGATAAGTATAGATAATTTAATCATTTTTTAAACAACTTCCCTGCTAAAGCATGAGCCTTGGCATCATATTCTTTTCCCATTCTTCCCTGAAAACCATAATCGCCATTGGTGGTTTGTTCTCCGTGTATTCTGTATGATGTCAAAACTTCTGGAACTTTATAGTATAAATAATACTGTGATATTCTAACAAGCATTTCGTAATCTTCGCAAGCGACAAATTCCTCATTAAACATGCCAACTTTGTCAAATACGCTTTTATGAACCACCATATTACTCCACATCCCAAAGTAACTTCCTATAACAAATTGTTGTTGTTCCTCTAATGTGTTAAATACTGGTTCTACATAATGTGGATCACCTATTACATCATCTTCTCCAATAGTTTGCCAATCAGCATAAATAACCATTGCTTCAGGATGTTCTTTAGCAAAAGCAACTTGCTTTTCTAATTTGTAAGATTTCCACATATCATCAGAACTTAATCCAGCCCACCAATCTCCAGTCATATTTCTAATTCCGGTATTTAGAGCACCGCAAGTTTTCTTGTTTTCCTGATGAATGATGGTTAGTCTTTCGTTCTTTTTAAATTCTTCTAAACAATCCAATGTTTCTTTTCTTGTAGAACCATCATCAACAACTATTATTTCATACGGCTTGTAGGACTGATTCAAAATACTGTTAATACTTTTTTCCAGAAAATCTGGACGAATATTGTATACTGGTGAAACTACTGATATTTTCATTATAAAAAATCCTCGTGTTTAATTTTTAATATTAGTTTATCCAATACAAAATTGTAATCATTATAGTAACATTTCACACACTGATTTCCATTAAAATATTTTTGTTTTTGATATATCTTTTTTAAATCTTGAATAGGCCCCATAGCCATACTATCACCACAACTTAAATCTGGTTCTTTTCTAGCATATTGCACACCGCAATTATGAAGAAGTATCCCAAATGAACTATAGAACATGTTTGTATTTTCAACTTGAATATCAAATAAGTCATCTGACATTATTTTTTCAATTTTTTTAACTGGAACAAACATTAATCCATCTTTTTTATAAAACCCCAAAGCTCGTTTAGGACTTCGCCTAGTAACATCTAAATATTTTATTTCAGGAAACATTGTTAATTTTAAAAGATTATAATTACCTGAAATTTTTACTCTATAGAGATCATGACAATTAACCTCTCTTTCTTCTATAACCATCTTATCTCTTTTATGTATACTAATTGTAGCTATTATTCCTAATGTTGATAACAATAATACAAGATCACTTGCTAATTGCTTACTAATAGTAGAAAAAATAATTCGGTATCCTTTATAACTTTTATTTGGTTTACCTAGATGCCCATCTCCGTCAAAATAACTTTTAAGAAACAATTCTTTTTGATAATTATTACAGTTAAAGATACTTGGTGGAATTCGTTTATTTAATGCATCACCACCACATTCTTTAAATATATTAAATAAGAGTTTAGAATATATATTTATCTGAAAACCTGTCCTTCTCTTATACACTTTATATTTATAATTGAATTTATTTAAAACTTTTTCTAATTTTTTTAATTTTTCTGTTGCATGTAATCCATATTTTAATTCTATACTATATCCTTTATCACCTCTATCTGAAGAACATCCATCAGCAACATATTGTCCTTTTAACCAAACTAAATCGTCATCTATAAATGAGTCAAATCTACTAGTTTCAAAATCATTAAATTGATATTTAACTGGGATCAAATCATCAATTTCTATAGTATTTGCAAGTTTTTCTTCTAATGTATAATCATTTAACTCTTTAAATCTTTCACTTTTAATATCTAAAGAACTACTTGTTACCATAATATGATCTTTAGATACTTCTATAAATCTATTATTCTTTAAAGTGATTCTTAAAATTTCTTCTGGAGGTTTTTTCCATACTTTTTTTATTTTACCATGTCCTAATGCCATGTCTCCTTCCTTAACTTCATTTACCCGTTTTGGAACAAGTATACCATTATCATCAATTATAACAGTTTCATTAGAATTTAAACAACATGGATAAATATAACCATCTGCATTAATAACTGGTTTGAGTAAACTTATAAGACACTTCTCAATCCCAGGGTGAAATTCTTTTCTGCCTTGATAGATAACAATTGAATCATCTATATCGTGTGATTGAAGATACTCTTTGATAGTAGCCATTTCACTAACATCATTTAGATTTAAAAGATTAGAAACTAATCTGACATATGCAGCACCTTTTTTATTAGAAAATTTTATGATTTTCTGTAACATTTCAAAATTTATATTGTCTGTCACAACATAACTAAAGCCCCAATCAACTGCACCACAATATTTTAAAATTTCTGCAATTTTAATTTCATAATCCCAAGTCCACTCCCGCAAATCTGAATGACTAATTCTTAACCAGGTTATATTTTTTCGTAAATTACCAATTTTTATATTACTTAAAGCGATGCCATTAGTTGTAAGACCTACCTTCATTCCCAGATCATTAATAATTTCAATTATTTCATTTATATTAGGATGAAGTAATGGTTCTCCACCTCCAGATATTGTTACAGCTTTACATCCCAATTCTGCGGCATCAGATAAGACTGAGATTGTATCTTGTAAAGACAATTCATCTTTTTGATTTCTATTAGCACAACTACAAAACTCACATTTGAGATTACATACATTTGTAGGATATAATTGAATATGGTATGGTATTATTTTTCCATGTATATCAATCACTTTTTTATTTTGAATGAGTTTGGTTGGAAATGTGTCGGCTGCTGTATAAGATTCTATAATTCCCACTATTATTCTCCTTTATAAAAATAACTTTCATAATCTTTTAGATTTAAACCAGATTTGATATATAAAGTATTTTTATCTTTTCTATATTTTGCAAGATTTTGGCCTAAAACTTTTAAACCTTCTCTTCTTTGTGTGCATTTCCAATGAAAATATGTTGCATCATTTTCTAGATCACCACCACCTTGATGATCGCCTATCTCAAGATTAGCCATATATGCAAATCTTTTGCCAATTCTTTTAACTCTCTGACAATAATCATAATCTTCTTCACTATAAAGACCATAATCTTCACACCAATATCCAATCTGTTCTCTAGTCCTTTCAGGAATTAAAACACAAGCCCCACCAATATTACCTTCTCTAACTCGAACATCACAACCATTTATCTGACAAACATCAGGGTTCCACCCTTCAAAACTATAACCAATTATTGCAATGTCTGGAGCATTCTCTATTAATTCAACCATTGGAGTTAACCAGCAACCTGAATTAAATATAATATCATTATCATATTTCATATAATATTTAAAATTTTCTGTTTGCCAGGCAAGATTAGATGCTTTAGCTATCCCAATATTTTCTCTTAATAAAATTAGATTTTTAATTTTTCCATTTTTATATATATCTTTTAAATAGTCCTGGGTTCCATCTTGACTGTTATTATCCACAACTGTTAGTGTATATGGATATTTAGTATGAGTAAGAATCGATTCTATTGAATTTTTTGTAAAACCTATTCTATTAAATGTAACCATACAAATATTTACTTTATCTTCCATTAAACGCTCCCAATTAAAATAACTTCTTTCTCCAAGTAATAGGTATTTTAGGACTATCTATCTCAAAGTCTTTAACGTATTCAAACTTCCTCGGTCCCTTTTTCTTAAAATAATCCCACATCTCTTCAATAGCATCTTCAATTTTTGTATTATTTTTAAAACCAGTAATACGTTCTGCTTTATCGTGATTACAATACGCTTTAAAAACCTCACCTGGTCTTTTATCTACATAAATAGGATCTTTATCATAACCAGTAACTTTTCTTACTATATTATACCAATCAGTTATTGATTTATAAACATCTCCACCTATATTAATAACTTGACCATATGTTTTTTTATTAAATAAACTTTCACATATAATAGGATTAAAATCGTTTACCCAACTAATTGCTCTTGTTTGATTACCATCTCCATATATGTAACAATCTTTATTCATTAATATAAGATTAAGCCAAATTGCTAAAAAATTTCTATATACTGAAGTATATTGATTTGGTGCAAAACAATTGTGAGGACAAAATATCGTATATGTAAAATCATATATTTTATTAAATGCTGTTATTAAGTTTTCTGTTGAAACTTTTGATACAGCATATGGATCTTGAGGAGATGGAATATATGACTCTAAAAAAGGTACGGGTTGTTGTAATATCACATTATTATTGCCGTCTTTTACAATACCATCACCATATCTACTCATAGAAGTAAAGAAAACAAAATGTTTTATGTTATGTTTTAATGCACACGTTAACAAGTTTCTTGAGGCAACATCATTGCTGTTTGAATTTCTTATTGGTGTAAAATAGCTTCTTATCTCTTCTGCTGAAGCAGCAAGATGAACTATATATTCTATTCCAGACTTATTAAAATTTTTGTAAAAGTATTTTGATAATTTTTTATAATTGCTTAAATCTAATTTTGTAAATTTACATTTATTGTTTATATTTTCTTTGTATCCACCACTCAAATCATCAACACCATATATATCAAATTCGCTCCCATAATTATCTATTAAATAATTTGTGCAATGACTTCCCATCATTCCAGCAACACCAGTTACTAAAATATTTTTTTTCATTTTATTTTCTCCTTATTATATTAATTACTTAATTTGTTAGTTAACAACAATTAGGGAAAGGTGATTGACCCTCATTCTAAAACTTCCTTATGTAATCAACTAGTGGGGATAAAACATTACCCCAATTTAATATTTGATGTATTCTTGCTACACTTTCATCCGGTATTTCTAATTTTTCTTTATTTTCTTTAATCTTTAATAAATCATTTACAATACTGTTACTAGAAACAGGATGAAGGTAATCTCTTAGAAAATCAAATTCTTCATAAAGTGAATTTCCTTTGTTAATTATTACTGGGAATCCACTAGAAACCATTTCCAGTATCCTACATCTATGTGAATATTGTTCTTCTAACCAATCTCTTGCTAAAATTATTCCGGCATCATAATTAGAAAATAATTCTAGACTATCATCACAATATTCTTCAATAACTCTTATATTTTCAGAATCTTTAATTTCATCAAAGAATTTCTTAAAATAAGAGTCATAAACTTTTTTATACCGTGGATGCTCTACCCCAACAAAATCAATTTGTATTTCTTTATTATTTTTTAGTTCTTTAAGTAAAGTTTCTGGAGAATACCAAGGATAAACAGGTCCGTACCATAGAAGTTTTAAAATGTCTGGGTTGTTTTCTTTCTTTTGTACTTTTTCGACTTTATCAACTCCGTAAGGTATTTTATGCATAGGAGAAAATTTAAAAGAACTCCAATCAAGCTTTTGTATCATATACATTTGACCCTCGTAATAATAACGCTGTCTACTATTTGCATATAATACACAATTAGCTCTTTTTAATAAATCTTGATATTGTGGCATAAATTTTTTAGTCCAAAATATTTTTCTGTACATTCTATTATAATTTAATAATACACAGGGAAGTTCCGCTAAAAAAGGAACCCATCCATCAAGTATAAGATTCACGCTTTTTGGTAGGACTGAAGCGTTTTGAAATCCCGCTCCAGTAGTAGATTGTACTATTACAAAATCACTTTTAATGAGTTTTCTATCTAATTCTTCAGACCATTCCCAACAAGCTGATTTAAAATTATAAGATTTTATATCAAAGTTTATGTCAGTATCATCTATATATTCCTTGTCAGGCATATTTAAATTAGGAATTAATAGAGTAACTTCGAAATCTTCAAATTGAGATAAATATTTTGCGAACTTCCAACTTCTTTTTCCAGGGGCTGTGGTTCTTATGCATTTATCTTTTGTAAAGAACTCTTTATTCCCTTCCTTCATCTTTTCTGGAAAACCCTCTTTTAAAGGTAAAGGAACTGTCTCTGGTGAGACTATAGTGATTTTCTTCATACGGTTTCATTTCTCCTTAACAGAGTTTTAATTTGTTCTTAATTGAATATATGAGATTAGACTAATTTAATTAGTCCATCTTTCTAAAGTGATTGTCCCAGGTACAGGGTACTCATTTTTATCGAGTAATAAATCACCTTGATTTGTTAAAGTACCACCCCCAGTAGGAGTAATACTTACTGTAGTTAAATCTATATTATCAACACTAGAAAATGCTTTAGCAACACCAACCAAGTCAGCTAATTCAACTGTTCCATCGGTTTTAACATCATCAATAAAAGTTGCTAATTCTAGTTCTACAGAATCGGCAACATCATCAAAATCTTGACCGGATAATTCTTTAAATTTCATATATACATCTACTGTAACATCAGTCATTTCTCTAATTAAATAATCTCTGTTTTGAAAGTGATTTGAGGCTGAATTTAAGTCATCATCTATTGTGTGTAATAGTTTATTATAAATATAGTTTATCTCTACTGAATCACCGTCTTCAAAGAAACCTTCATTAATTAATCCTGTTGAAGTTAAAGTTACTTGATCAAAGCCATCAGTTGAACCTTTTAATGTTCCAGTATCCTTTGTTAACTCATAGTAATCTTGTTCTAATACTGTACCATTAATAATAACACTAATAATACTATCAACTGGCTGATTTGCTAGTACTATTCCTGTAGAAGTATAATTTACATTAGTTCCAAGAGATAACCCATTTTCTGTTATTGTAACAACATCTTGAGTACTTTCTAAATCCTCTCCTATTATATAAATATCAACTGCACCGCCTAACCCCTCATCCCTTTCCATAAGAGGATCATTTGCACCAACAATATTTATATAAGAAGTATAAGTACTTAAATAACTCTTAATTCCAGCACTTGGTCCTAAATCTCTACCCTGGAATTTTTCATTAACTCTTTTTAATCTATTTACTATTGATTCGGAATCTTCTCCACCAGTTATAGAATCCTCATTAGTAACACCTTCAATTCCAGATATTGTTGTTTCTATTTCAGTAATAGCACCACTTGCTGCTCTATAATCTGGTCCAGATTCAACGGCTTGAACATTACAAGTTATTTCCCATCTTTCAGTTACTGAATTGTAATAAGAATTTTTTGTTGCTTCATACAATGTATATGTTCCAATAACTTCAAATATAACTGGTTCAGCACTTACAGTAGTCACTCTCGTTCCAGTTGATATAACAATATCTGAAGTAGGTTCTGTTGATGTATAAAAGGTTACTTGTCCAGATGAATAAGTAGCTGGAGTTGGAATAACATTGAATGTGGAACAATATCTATCAATATCTTCTTCATCCAAATCTTCATAATATATTAGGGGAGCATGTAATTTTTGAGTATAAATAAGAGTATTCCAAAGGTTTTGTAGATTTCCAGATATTTGTGCCTCTACAAACATATCCCTTTCAGGTGTACCTTCTGTTAAATCAAGATTAGGTAGAAGTGTGTTTATTGAAGTTATTAAATCAGTTCTTATTTCAGTTAGAGATTTGCTTTGCATTTTACACTACCTCCTGTTCATATTCCCCTAAATTATACTCAACTCCTTCAGCAGTAGTGAAACGGATTGGTATGAGAAGAACACTAGGCCTATCTCTATCAAAATAAGTATCAAAATTAATATCTACTATAATTTCTCCAGAACTTAAATTGCTCCTACTCTCTTGTAAAGCCAAATAATTTTTTATAGTTGTATAGACTAAATCACTAGCAAGTTCTAAAACTTGAGTTCTTTTCATTCCAGAATTTATAGTTAATTGATTAAGTAGGCTTCCATAATTAGGATTATATCGTTTAAATTCTGTTATAACTGTTTTGGTCGCCTCTACATCAGTTATTAGCATTTTTCCAACATCTCGAAGACACTTTTCAGATTCCGTTACCATATCAATAGTACCACTACCATTAATAACAAAATCTCCACCTACCATTTTTATACCTTCTGCCATATTTTACCTTTACCAATTAAAATATAAGAAAATACTAATTAATTTTAAGTAACTTTTTATAATCATATTAATAAATGTTATACTACTAATGGTTCGATTGAATTAATATCATTTTCTAATGTATCTAATTCTTCTACTGCTGAATCATAAAAATCTAATAATGAATTTATAGTATCTAATCTTTTTGATATTTCATCGTGTTCTCTATCATTACTTCTTATATTTCTTAATAAATCTATAATTGATATATTTATTTTACCAACCATTTCATTCATTGTATCTGAATAAGTATTTAAATCAATTGCATTTTGTCTAAAAACATTATACTTACCTTCTATTTGAGATAAATCTACAAATTCATCATAAGTCTCTTTAAAGAAAGAGAGTCTGTTTAATTTTATTGTTAAAAATTCTTTTAATTTTTCATATTTAATTTTTCTTGCTTTTATAGATGCTCTAGCTATTGTTATCATTTCTATAAAAGTAACTGAACCATCTTTTTGTTTTTCTCCGTCGGTATAATAATAAGATTTTAAGGCTCTTATATAGTTTTCTACTTTCTCATTTCTAACGTATGCCATAGTACGACTCCTTTATGCGATAGTCCCTACTCCAACACCAACCCAAGATACTGGTGGTATAGAACCAGTATCTGTCGTATTGACCGTACATGTTTTTATAAAAGTATTTACAGCAGTAGCAATATTCATTGCTGTTTGTTCCCAAGCTTGACCAGATGAAAATGCGGTAGATAATTGTGTTGTTAATAACCCTAATCCAGTTGGTACAATAGTCCCTACCCCAATACCAGTTAAAGCACCAGCAACAGTAGTAGTTATTGTTGATGTTGAAACTAAAGTGTTAATACCATTTGCTATAATGTTTCCTGCTGTTGCCCATGATGGGCTTTTAAAAGCACTGACACAAGATGTAATTAGAGATGGTAATCCAGTAGTTACTGGATTACCTGTTCCAGTACCTACAGCAACAAATGATGTACCTGGTGGTGGAGGTGTAACTGTGCCAGTAACAGTTGTAGTTACCATTCCAGTAATAAAAAATGTATTTATAGCTGTAGCGTATAGATTGGCCGCAACAGTCCATTCAGGGGTTTTAAATGCGCCAACTAAATCTGATGATAATTTAGAGACTAATAAAGCCATATTATATATATATTATCCCTTTAACCCATTTTTTATTTTCATACAGACTAGTAGATTCTCCTTTATCATTTGCTGTAGGAGTGGTAGGTGTCTCTTTTTTCGTATCTTGTCCTATTGCGTCTTGATTAGCTTGGTATTCTTCTTTAGGCAACGCTGGACAATTAACGAAAAGAGGTGGAGGAACTTCTATTCTAAAACCAAACACAGGAAAATTAAATAGAGGTGGAAAAGAAAAAGAAGGTATTCCTGGAATAGATAATGTTGGTGTAGTTTTAGTATAATCACACGGATCATCAGTTCCGCAATATGTAGAGAAAGGACAAGTGTATGATATGGTAATTGGCGGAGGTAATCCTATTCCTAAAGGAGGAGTTGTTATTGTTGGTAATATTGGTATAGCTGGTGCTTCTACTTCTATTACAACAGGCTCGAATATTTGCATTTCAGGCATAACTAACTCCTTTTATTAATTTGTTGATTTATAATCTTTCCAGATGCAAAAAGATTATAAATAGAATCCACAAATTCATCTACAATATCATCCCATTCTAATCCTTTAAATTTATTACATATTTTAATGAATTTATCTATTTCTTTTTGAGGATATTTTACAAAAACTCTATGAGGATATTCCAACGTACTAAAACCATTCAGGAATTGAAGTGTAACATTATCTAAATAATCAAATTTCTTTGATATAATCATAGAACCAAGATTTATTTGAAACTCCATTAGTCTTCCCCAATCATATCCTATATGACTAGGACTACCTTTCTTATTAGTTATATGAAAAGTTCTAAATAAATCACCAATTAAATGAGGCACTACTTGAGATATTACCTCAAGAGAATAACCCGATGTTCTATATCCTTTAATTCCTTTTAATAAGAAATCTTTGTCTGTCATCCTACGTTAACTCCAGTACTTGCTATCTGTCCAGACATAACCATTGTCATCAAAGGTACTGCCGGAGGACCAGATGGACCTAAATGTATATGTGCATCTAGCATTGCGGCAGTCATCTTTGCTTTAAAAACTGTATCCCCATTAACAGCAGCCAACATTCCACCAAAGGTAAATTTTTCTGCGTCAAAATTTATTTCTTTAGCATTTAAACTTATATAAGCCTCTGCCATATTCAATGTTAATCCCATACTATTTAACTTGACGTTTCTACCACTACCATCACTGAGATTTATTTCTGGAGCACCATCTTTGTCAGTTTTTAAATCCACAAATCCACCTTTATGTGTTAAGCTTATACCAGAATCGGAAACATCTATATAATTTTCTGGAGTAACTCGCAATCCCTTGCTTGAATTTGTTGTATCAGATGTTGACTTTGGAGCGGTAAATTTAGTATGACTCCTACCTAGATTATCTAATATATAGAAAGAACTGTTTTCTGTTATAGCCATTCCACCACCATTTGTCATTCTAACAAAAAATTGAACACGCTCACCACCTATTTCCATAGGTCGTCCTTTCTCATCTATTACTTGAGATGCTAATGACATCCAACCAGTTTGTGGACTTGAATTTGCTATATCTCCTTGTTTAAAATCTAAATCTTCCCCATCCTCATCTTGTAAAGTTCCTACTTGGACAGTAAATTCTTTATGATGTTCATAAGGTTCTATAGTCCCGTCTTCTTGTTCTATTAATTCAGATAAAGGTTTGAAAGGTTCCTCTTCATCTTCGGTTTCTACAAAATAATCTTCTTTTCTTAATGTTCCAGATAAAGATCGTCTTACATTTCCCGCTCTAATACGAACCCCATCCATTTCATATTTCATATTAGCGAAATAACCTTCGAGAGTACTAGAAAAACTATCAAGTTTAACATAAGAATTATTTGAAGATTTCATAAGAACATTACCATCATTTGTTAAAAGAACCTCATTTCCAGAAAGTCCTAATAATTGAACCTCACCTTCTTCTAAATATCTTTGTAAGAGTATTGGTGTTGTTTTCTTTCCTAATAAATCTGACGTAAGTGAACTCAAACCATCTAATGCGTACCCTATATGAAAATAATTTTCACCGCTTTTTAATAAAAGTACAATAGAATCACGAGCTACTGGCATAATTCTTACTCCTATACCATGATATGAAATCATATTATTAATAGGTATATCTGGAATCATTTGTTCTATATCTCTTACATATACAGTCATCGTTTGCGACTCACTATCTACACCATAAACATTAGCCCAAACTACTGTTTGGACATCTGATTCGTTTTCTATTTTTAATGAAGGAAAATTATAAATGTCTTCAGCCATTTTTACCTCTTTTCTATTTTATTTTTCTTCCTCACCTTGTTGTACAAAATCTTTAATATAGGCATAGAGTGGTAATTCTAATTCCCAACCAATATCTATACTAAATTTATCAACATTTCTATCATCTAATGGTGTTATTCTATCAATAGTAATACCACTAGATACAACAATATCTATTAATTGAACATAAAGAGATTTATCTCTTCCTATAAGTTTATTTCTTTCGTACAATGAAGCAGCATCTCCAATTTCTGTTTCAGAAGGTGTCCTTTTTCCTAACGGTTTATCTGTTTTTTTGCCTTCCGTTGCTTTAGGTGCATAAACACCTTGTATTCCATAAACTTTCCAACATGCTAAACGATGTTCTTCTTTTTTCTTTTTAATATCATTATCTATATTTTTTAAAGCTATTTTATCTTGTTTTAAATACCTACTGGTTTGTTTTACATGTCTTAATATTTCAGCAGAGTTATATTCTTCCAATAATTTTAATGCATCTTCAGAATTTGTAATGTCAATTTGTTTCATCTCTTTTTTCTCTAATAAATCATCTAAACTTATCTCTAATTTTATTATATTATCTAGAGCTATTTGAATTGTTCTACAAATTGCTATTAAATCAACACCGACACTTGAAACCTGTTGAAGAGTATCTGGATAATCTTTAGCTATAGGATCAGTTGTAGAAGACCCTTTACTCCTAACAACATTATCTGACACTCCTTTTTTATCATATTCCATATGTCCTATCCAATCGTGAGCACAGTAAAGTCCTCCAGCAAATCCTGCACCACTTAATTGAAAAACAGAACTTCCAATTTCTCCGCCAACTCTACCACCTATAGCATTACCTACTGCACCCCCCATAGCACCAAATCCACCACTTACAATTCCTTTTGAGAATTGATTCATTTCAGATATGGATTTGTAATAACTAATAGCAGCTTTTCCAAAATAACTATTTTTAATATTACCAGAAAGTGTATCTAATTCGCCTAAAGAATAGTTATATGTCAATGAATTTTTTCTAATATATGTTAAATCTAAAGATGTCTGAAAATCAGAACCGATACTATAACTCAAACTAAATTTTTCTAACAATCCTATTGAATCTTTTCTTTCACAGTAATAAGGTCTATTTAACATTAATTCTGGTCTTCCTATTATATCCATATGAATAACATGAGACCTCCCAAATAATCTATTAAAACTTGTTACTGCATACCTCTGTGCTTCAGCACCATTATCTATCATATTATTTCTTATTACTGGACCAGCATTATAACCATATCTTCTAACCATATCGGTTCTTGGATTATAATAACCAGATTTTTCTAAATCTCTTAATCTACCCAATGTTAACATAGTACCTGTTTTAAATAGTTTTGTATTGGCTTTTTGTATTCCAAGAGTTGTAAATTCTTCAAATTTTTCTTTTAGTGTTGTTCCTACTGCTAATATATGAACTTCATACATATCTAATAATTCAGTTGCAACTTTTTGTTTTGTTCCAGCATCTACAAAACTATTTGTTATATTTGTAGAATTAGCTTTTTGATTGCTTGTGGATATAGAAGAATCAGAATTGGCCACAAACCAACTTTTTAATTGATCTGTTTTTTTTAATTCGACAGTTTTACTTGCTGTTGTTAGAGTTCCTTTTTTTTGAGACTGTGTTCTTTCTAAAAGATTTAATGTTTCTGGACATAATCCATTTAATATTCTATATTGTCCTCTAGTAAACCCTTCTAAACCATATCTGTTATTTCTATCTTCTGCTATTTGACCATAAATCGTCCCATTTGTATCAGACCTAACATCAGAACATAAAAGAGTTCTCCATAAAAATCGTTCATCATATTTATCAATAGCCAAATCATAAAAATAATTAACGGTATCTTGAAAAAAAACTTGAATAGTTGTATTCATTTGATTTTTGAAAAAATCACTTTTTAAAAGCTTAAAATAATCTTCTTTTAATTGTTGTACTCTTTCTGTAATCCATACAGGAGAGACATTAAAATCGCTTCTTCTTATTTTATACCCAAAACCATCTGCTAAATATACTCCTGGTGTAAAACCTCTTTTCTTTTTAGGATCATATATTGATTGACCAGAAAGTAATGCTATATTTTGTTCTGAAAAAGGTTTTAATGCACTTTCTTCTATACCCCCTCTTCCACTAACAGAACCTATAACAGTTATATGGGTTTTTATATTTTCGGGTTTAAAAGTAAAGGTACATCTTATTCTATCTTTTTCCATAATGAAAAATGGATGATTAGCTTTTGGATTAAACATATAAGCTCTGTCTTTTCTTTCTCTTTTAAGTCCAGAATATTCACTAGCATCTATTGATCTAAATCTTATTTCTTTTTCTTTTATGATAATTGACCTGCTCTCTACTTTACCTATTTTAGTAATATCTTTTGCTAAAACATAGTCGGTAGGATGAGAGTCATACATTTCTGGTTCTATAAAAATGTCCCCCATAGGAGATGTGTAAAATTTGAATTCTATAGCAGAACATATTTCTTTTAAAGCTTCATAGCTTGTTGTTGTTGCTTCTTTTTGTAATTGAAGTTGTCCTATTGCTGTTGCAATTAATCCTTTATTCTTATCCATAAATTTAGTAGGCATTACAACAAAAGTTCTTGGTCTAAATAAGTTTATGTTGCTACCTTTAGTTTCCTCGTTTCCTCCTGGTCTATATTCTGTAGGACTTCCAGCTACAAGTTCTCTTATTTTTTCATTAGGGGAAACGTTCAAATTGTCTAGTTTACTGCTTTGTTCAGGTGTTTCTCTCCAAATAGAGTCTCCTGCAACAGTAAAACACTCTGACCAAACATGCCCTAATACATTGAAATAATTCATAAAGTCATAAGTCAAGGCTGGATGTATTCCAGCAATACCTATTGAATTTGTACTTTTACCATCAGCCCAACCAGTAAGCTTACTTTCTTTTGCTGGTTTTCCTATTGTGGGTCTTACTTCCCAAAATCTAACAGATGCATTATATCTCAATGCTAACTCTTTTCCATCAAATATTGGTAAATCTATTCTATTAAGTTGTGTATATAAAGATAACCATTCTCCAAAAGGATTGGTATTTAATTTACCTCCTTGTGGACTTATTGTGCCAGAGCTTATAAGATGACCAGCATTTGAAAATGTTGTACCATCGTTTACAAAAACATTTGTATCTTTTTTACCCCATGTTAACATAAAATCATTTTCAGCACTTGTAAAACTCCAATCTTTTTTACCTATACTAAAGTTTTGTTCTAACATATCTCTAACTTTGGCAATATCTTTTAAAGAAGCTTCTGATATTTTTGATTTTAAATTACCTAAATCTCCATAAAGAGGATTGCAGTTTTTAACTTGCATTTTTCTATATGTACTATTAGTACCAAACAATACCATACTAACCGCTCGATCTAATGTAATTCCTTTTTTACCCCAAGCTTTATCACGAATATTAAATTTCATTTTTTGATGTATATTTCTAGTAGCAGTTTCATAATTTCCAGCATTTATTAAAGAACCTTGTTTAACATACTTATCTCTTTTAAGAAAATAAAGAATATCTTCACAATGAAGATCTAATGTCATATCTTGTCCAAACGTATCAGCATCATCCCAACTAACAAGCACGCCAGTAAAAGCAAAATACCAATAAGGACTAAACCGTCCTTTCATAAAAACCATAACAGGATCTCTATAATCAAATACTAAATCACCTACTCTTTTATCAATACCACTAAAATATTTAGTTTCAAACGCCATTCGTGTAACATTAAAAGGATACGGAACATTAGGATTCCCTGCTGAAAACCAACCAGCTACTTGATTATATTGATTTAGATAATCTTTTTTTAGAAACATCTTCATCATATCTGGTCTGATTGGTTTAATTCTTTTAAATTGATCATATTCGTAAGTTGCTAAAATATCTTTATCTTCTCTCCAATTTTTAGACAAATCAGCTTTGCTTATTTCGTATTTTCCTCTTGGGTTGGATAATCTTATTCGGCAAGTATTACCGCTTAAACTATTATCAACAGTAACAGATTCAATATCTTTTGAAACATCAGCACCAAAAATAAAAACTCTACATTCTGGTACTAAATCTATAATAGAAACCCCATCATCACGAACTCTTTCAAATTCTGACGCATCATAAGAAACTCCGCCACCAGGAAATGTTCCAAAGACACTCCCCCTATCTACATCTCCCTTTGTTTGAAAAATTCTCTCTGTTCCAACTCTAACACCCATTAAGAACCGCCCCTTAAAACACTTCCTACAACAGAACCTTTACCACTACTTCCAAACATACTTAATTTTCTATCAAGTAATGTTACTGGAACTATATTTTCTATGGTGAATTCAAAATCATAAGAGATTGTTTGAACATCATCTGAAGTTTCTGGAACATCAAATTTTGTATAATATCCTTCACAAATAACTCCATCTGGATATTGTTTTGTATATATTTTAATCATTTTCATATTATAATGCTCAACTCCTTGACTATCTATGAAATACATTGGTTCTTCAGCAATATCCCTTAACCTATTTAAGAATACTCTTGGGGAATTGTTAGTATTATCACTTTGTAATCCACCTCTGCTTTTAGGACTCCATCTTTCAAAATTTGTTTTACCTCCAACCTCTGTATCATTTGGGTTATATTTATATCCTGTTAATGCTAAAAATGAATGACCAAAACTATCTCCATCAACTTGAGAAGGTATTCCTACCCAACCACATTGACCAGATACTGACATTTTTGGGGTATCTTTTCTATAATGATAAGTAACAATTGAACCTGCGGTGTGTTGAGGCTTTTGTATAAAGTTAGTACTTATAGTAACTTTTTCTGGATTAATCCACATCTCATACCAACTAAAAGCGGATTGCAAAATATTTCCTGCAATCCCTCCTAGTTTAACACCTCCAAGTATTCCACTTGTTGTTTTTTCTTGTGTCATTTTTGATGAAAATTGAAACGGTGTTAGTCCTGCCATATATTAATCTCCTATGCGTGTTGACGAACAAGATGTGTTCTTAATTTATTTGCTATTGTATCTGGATCTGAATCTGGTATTTGTAAGTAAATATTTGTAATGTTTCCTGCTTTTGTAACTTCTGTTTTTTCTCCTAATCCCCCTCTAGCACCTTCTTTTGATGTTACATCAACATTTCTTTTACTGTATACATACATTTCATTGTTTAATAGCTCACCGTCTTCTATTATTGCTGGAACACCACCTTTTATTGTACCACCTCCGTGTTTTGTATCCACCCCCCACCCAGTTCTTGTCTTGAAACCTTTTTTACCTTGTTTTAATATATAATCACCAACACCAACCTTTTTAGTGAGGTCTTCCATGCCTTTTTTTATACTTAATGCACTTTGTTTGAGAGTATTTCCAACATCTATATTTTGTTTAAAACTCTTTAAATCCATATCGGCACCTTTTTTTGCTTTGTCTATGTAATCAGACCATTTTTCCATAACATTCTTTTCGCTAGAGAACCATTTTGATGGGCTAAATACTCTCATCATTGTTCCAGCCAATTTAACAATACCTCCCGCAACCCATAATAGAGTAGGTTTTATAAATTTCCATATAACACCTATAATTGTAAAAACACTCATCATTATTCTCATTATAAGTCTTTGGATTTGCTCACCCCTTTCTTGAATAGATAGAGTTCTTTCCTGAATTTGTTTCGTTGTCATTAATTTTTTTTGAACTCTTGAGTCTTTTGCTAAAGATTTAAAATTATCTGTTTGCATCATTGTTATTCTTAATTGTTCGTCATCTACTCCAAACAATTCTTTTAACATTTTATTTTGAGTTATGAAAGCCTCTCCTTCACTCATACCTTTAGTAGCATCTCTAACATAGCTCATCATAGATTCCATTTTAGTTGCATATACATCTGTTGTTTTTGTTCCTTCAAGTCCTTTTAAAACACCTTCTTTTGTAAAACCCATTCCCGTTGCTGTTTTATATCCAAATCGTGATGCAACAATTCCTCTACCAACACTCATTTCCTTTCCTGTTTCTTTTCTATATTTCTCTCCATACATTCTTATTCCCATAAAGGCGTGCATACTATAATCCCATTTCTTTCCAAGAGTAGACATACCAGTAACTAATTTAGATAAACTGTCCCTTAAACTGATGCCCCAACCAGCTAAGTCTTTTTGTTTTTTAGCTAACATGTTTGTTACATTAGCAACTGAACGCATATCAACATTCATCATCCTAGCCTGTACTGATGCATCTGCAATTGCTTTTGAAAATTGTGTGGTTGATATTCCGGTAATCTTAGCCATTTTATCAGCCATTCCAAACATTGTTGACATATTTCTCATTGCTTTTGAAGCATCTCCTGCGGATATCAGCATTTGCTCAAAATATTGTCGTGTTTGTGATGATGATAACTGCATTGTTTGACCTATTCTATACATTTGTGTTGCCATTGCAGTATTAGCTCTAGTACCTGTTTCTATAAATGCTGATGACCATTCTTCAGCTCTTTTTCTAATTCCCCCAGTAGCTTTCATCATACCACTAAATAAATCTGCTCCACCACCTGCTCCAGTTCGTGCTTTAGCAAGAATATCAACTTTTTGTTTAGCAATCCAGTCTCCCAATGACATCATATACATCTTTACTGCCATTGTACCAAATGTTCCTATAAGATCTCCTAACATACCACCAAAAAGTGGTATTTTTTTTGCTAATCCAGAAAAGAAATCTATTGTTCCTTGATTAAGTCCTTGCAATCCGCCATCCCAAGCTTTGTGCATTAAATCCATAAATGTTGTAATTACTTTTGTTACCATTTTTGGTAAGAAAGTAATTGTACGAATAATTGCATCAATTACTAATTTCATTACATTTGCTACTGTGGATACTATTCCACCAACTCCTGGAATATTTTCTCCTAATTTTCCTATAACACTAAGAGGCCCCTTTCCAGGTGGTCCCCCTGGACCACCTGGACCACCTCCTACAAATTTAGAAATCCTTTCGAGTCTTGCTTTTTTCTTTTCTATTTCGTAAGTCTTTTCCATAATTCTTAATCTATCTTCTTCTTTTTGTAACTGTTCTTTATTTATTCCATCTATAGTTTTTAATTCTGCTTTTTGCTTTTTTAATTTTGCTATGGCTTTGTCCATAGTTATGCCTTCTTCTTTCATTATTCTAGAAATTTGAGATTCAACTTTTAACTGTGCTAGATAAAAGCTTTTAGCCTCACGAGCCATATCTTTATCATAGCCCATAATTTTGGCAGCTTTTTCTTTATCCGCTCCAGAAATATCTCCTAAATCTGCCATGTCTCTATGAAGACCATACGTCTCTGCTCTAGTACCTCTTGCAGTTTCAGAGGCGGCCTCCTTTCGAGATTCCTTTATACCTTCTAAATATTTCAATATGGAATCGGTTAATTTATCTAAATCTGCCATATAAATCTCCTATAAGCTTATTGCTGCTCCTGAAAAATTCTCTAACATTTCTTTATATTTTTCTTTAGGAATAAGAACATTTCCATTAGCATCAATAAGTCCAAGGTTATCATCATAACGAGTATCTGCAACTGCATGACTAACCCTAGTCTTACCATCTTGATAGCTAACGTCAAGAGGTTCTCCTGCTTTCTTCTTTTTCTCCATCTGCTCTTTCATACTTCGATACTGCTTATATATTTCGGGCTTAATTAATTGACCTATTAATTCAGCTTGTGGTTCTAAAGCTTCTTTCCAATTGACGTTATGTTGCATTCTTATCATATAAAACGACAAAAACCAATAATGGATGGGTAATCTTTTAACCTCTTCGGAGTATGGATTCCATTTATTGTAAAGACAGACGTAGTATCTTACGAAATTCTCGTCACCCACCAGGTTGATACAATCTTCCCAGTTTTCTGATGGGTGACTTAGGAGTTTTTTAACTCTTCAATCGCAGCTCCTCGTCTTTCTTCCATTTCGAGATATTTCTCGTATAGAATATCTATAACATTTGGAGGTAACGCTTCTAAGTATGCTCGCAAAGCTCTTCTTACAGCCACGTGATATTCCATTCTATTCATATTAAAATCTGAAAGTTTGATGTCTTCAAACCATTCATAAACAGAAACATCATCTATAGCCTCTAAAGAATAAATAATAGTACCAAACATTACAGACATCACCCTACCGGATTGAGTGGATAGGGTGTCTTTAACTTCATCTAGAGATAAAAGAGTATCACCCTGATCTAAAGCTCTTAAAGTCCACTTATGCCCAAAAATATCAAAATCCTCTGTATGTTCTCCTTTTGAGATAAGTTGTTTTAAAACTTCTTTAGGATTTTTTGGAGCACCTTGAAATTTTGTTTTCTGTGCTTCTGCAACATCCCTTCTAATTCTATCTTCAACAGTATCAATCTTATTCATAGTCTGATCTACTTTCTGATTGATTTGTGCCCTCCTTTCAGCATTAGGAAGTTGTTCTGTTGTGTGTAAATCAGGAATAGGACTTCCCATATTTTGTTGAGGTATTGTTGTAGCAATAGGTTGTTGTGGAGGTTGGTTATTCATTTGATCAGAAGTTAATAAATCTCCACTGTGTATACCTTGCCCTTGTACGGGATTTCCCGTATTCTCTTTTGGTTTCATTTCATTTGTCTCCTTAATTTATAAATACCCTAATAATTATTAGGGGTTTGCTGCTGGAGTAAGTTCGCCTGCGGTTAGAGAGTAAGGTCTTAATCTAACAGCAGTAAGTTCTCCATTTTCCAAAATAGGTTCATTTGTTTCTGCTGTTGGAATTTCTTCTCCCATAGTTGTAAACCAACACTCCTCAAATTTTCTTCCAAATACTGGTGCTCCTGTAACAGGAGAGATGTACATTTGATAAATATCAAAAGGTCTAACCTGCTGTATCAATGATACATATCTATTAACATTTACAACATCATTCACTTCAGCATTTGTTGCAACAGGATCAGCATCGTAATTGCCTGCACCACTAATCCTTGTTAATGCCGCAAGAAGATTTGAAGTATATAAAGCATATCTTTTGAGAGTTATTTTAATACCATCTATTTTACCTGGAACGCCTTCAACTGGTTCTCCTGGCCAATAAGATGATTGATGAAAATCAACTCCTCCTAGAGTTGCTTGATTATTAAATGTCCCATCTGGATAAGGTTCTATTTGATGTAATGTTTTTACATCTCTGTCTGCCGACCATCCAAACTCTTGGATATATCCAATGGCAAACTGCTGATCACCGATTCTTATTGCCATCGTTATTGATTGTATCGCCACTTTAGGAATGGAACCCTCAAGATTCGACTTCGTAGTTGCGTAATTTATAGGAAGAACTCTATTTGCGTTTGCCATTTACTTAAACCTCCAAAGATATTAAACTGATAATGAGTATGTTCCTTCAGTATATTTATGAACGTATACTGAATAGTATGAGTAAAAAATATTTACTGTGTCACGCCTATCAGTTGGCAACGTAACTTTAAGCGTGTCTATTTCTTCTATTATATTATTTGCTAAATATGTTTTAAAAAGTATTTCCAAATAATTTTGTACAACACCAGTATAATTTGGTCTGTTCTTTATTAAAGAACCTTTAAATGTTCTGTCCATTTGAGCAGCTACATCTTTAGCAATGTAATCTTTTGCAGTTATTATGTTGGTGTTATTTCTTTCTACTGTAGAATTGTCAGTTGTTAAATCATCAATTACTTTTGTTAATCCACCAGATGGTGCAAGTAAGTATAGACTACTTGAACCGCAGAGTTGCAATTGATATTCCGAATAGTAGTCATCATAATCTTCATCATATAACTCTATTCCAGGAATTACTTTATTTAGTAAAGTAGTTGTAGGAGCAATAAATGAATCCCTATAAGCTGCTACTGCGGAAGCTATAAAAGAACCATCAACAACGGCAGTCATTTCTTCATTCGTATCTAAATCATTATAGTAATATTTAGCTCTTGTTGCATTTACAAAATTAACCCTTTCATGTTGAAATGATACTGCCTTTCCTCTTAATGATCCTGAATCAGCTTCAGTTCCAACTGCTGTTCCAACATCGGCTCCCATATAAGTAACTCTGTACCTAGCATTATCTGGAAGACTCCTTTCTTCAACATGTGCTTTAAGAAGAGCTTGAACAGCAGAGGACGTTGTTAGGCAACAAACTGTTTGAATATCTCTGTATTTTATTAAATCTAATGCATTACCATAGTCGGTTGTTGTTTCTGTAGAGGGTACTTGTACAACGGCAATTTTAGGCAGGTTATAGTATCTTAAAGCGAGTTTTGAAATCATAACTAATTGATTGGCAGGAATATCATCTCCTAAATCTTCTGTTACATCTTCGTAGCTGGTAAATTCTTTATAAACATAATCGCTACTTGGTCTGTCGTATTTATAAGTAACATAATATGTTGCTCCTGGTGTTACTATACCAGATGAAGTCCATACAATCTGATCTCCAACAAGGTCAAAATGAGTTCCTTCAATATAATCTCCCAATCCTCTTTGTGAACCACATAGTATAACAGAATCAATTCCTTCACTAGTATATGCTAAATCATCTGCCAGTCCAACAGCTCCTCTTGTGACTTCTTCGTTAGAAACTTTAACGGTATCACTTGCAACACCTATAAAACAAGGTGTTCGCTGTGTGGATGTAGGGTTCGCTGAAGCAGGATTAGTTACTTCTTCAATAATTGTTCCAGGTAATCTATATCCTATTGCCATTTTATCACACCTCTTAAATCAAAAATATTTTTGCCTATCAGATTAAAAATTAAGAAAAACCAGACAAATTTTAAGGTTGCATTTTAATTTTTTTAGATTCATTTATCTATCTTTCAAGTAATCCACTACCTTCCTCAACTTCTATGTTATTTATCTCAAATAATAAGCCATCCGTAGCAAAATCCCTAAAATGGTACTCAATTAGGCTATTTATTCCAACATCTGTAGCATATATTATAGTTGTTGAGGATTCGTCCTTGATTTCTGTTTCAGAACCAGAATCAACTTCGTCTTTAGCTGGAACAATTGAAAATAATGAACCGTCATCCCCTTTATATATAAATTGACCTCTGTAAAAATGAGTGAAACATAGTTGAATCATTTCCGCAAACATCGATCTTTCTTCTGGAGAAGTTGTAAGTACAGCCATCATAATTCCAATATCAGCCATTCCAGCAAAAACATCTACTCCAACCAGATTTCCATCTGGATTTTCGAATACTTCTTGATATAAAAAGTTATCTGAACCAACAAAAACTTTCCTTTCTTTTGCTCTTACTATGGAAACAACTATCATAGGAAATTTTCTCTCCTCAAAAGGAAATTCCCTCATATTATTAATCTTTTTGTCTTTTTTAGGAACATTTTGAACAGCAAAGACTTCAGGTACTATTGTTCCATATAGTTTGTTTCTAGATGAGAAAAACTCATTTAAAATATTTACTATTACAGATTTAGTCTGCCTCTGTACCTTTTGAAATCCATACTCATATAAAGGTCCAGAAGAAACTTCTGAATGAGATGAAGAAAATATTCCCATTACATTACCTTACAATCAATATTTTTTGTGTAATCATCTAAGTAAAACGCTGCTCCAACAAAATAAGGACAAGTCTTACTGTTGTACATACAAGATGCATTTCCATCTTTATCGTAAAGGACATCTTGTTTTCTGCCTTTTCCAGGGCAATTTGTTGGATAAACTGATACACCCGTATTATCTATTTTTATTTCAGAAAGTAAAATCTCCACTTGAGAATTTTTTAATGTTTCGGATACGAGACGATTATACTCTTTTACCTTGTTCACTATACGGTTATAATCTTCTAAACCTCTTTTGAGTTTTTCTATTTTCTTCTCTAAAGACATTACTTACCTTCTTTTATGTTACCTTCTTCTTCAGCTTCTACTGAATCAATACGAATAAGATAAGGGACTTCTTGTCCATCATCTGTATATTTCATATCAATTTTCCAGAGTACATTTGCTCTTTTAGTTCTAAAAAGATTTTGACCAACTCTTTCAACAGCCTCTCTTACAGATGGAGTTAGTTTAATTCTTTTATGATGAGACATCTTGTTTAAGATTTCTGTTGCATAGTCAATTCCAAAATCTTCTTCTATGTGACCACTAACTACGTCTCTACTTATTTTATGAAGATGTTTAGCTTCAGCAAAAGATACTCTAACACCAATATCATTACCTATTTGCTGTCGTATAGCATCTGGATTAAGCCTAGCTCTTTTCCAAACTCTTAAAGCCTCCATAAAATCTAGATTTTCACTAGCATATCTCTTATTGAGATTAACAAGAAGTTCTCTTGAGCCAGAAAAAGACGATGCCATTGTTTGTGTCTGTTGTCCCATACTTTGATCGATTGCTTGTCCTAATGGGTTATTAGGCTCTTGTTGTGCTAATTGATTCAAGTGTAATGTTGCTTGTTCAACGGCTTTAGGATCTGTAGCTTGACTCATAGACTCCAATACTTTTTGAGCAGCAGCTTGTTGAACTGCTGGATCAGTAGGATTTGATTTGGAAACTTCGGAAATATATTCCTGAACTTTCTCTGGAGTAAATACAAGTTCTAAAGGGTTTTGTGCTGTTTTGTCTTCCATAGTATATACCTCTATATTAATAAATTAAGTATTCTGATAATATCGTAATTATCTCTTAAAAACGCACTCTCAAAATCCCTATGTAAAATTTTAAGTTCTGGACCGTGAGTGTGTTCTGTTAAGTTTTTTACTTCGTATTTTTGACCTTCAAATTCCCCTTGTAAAAAAACAATAATATCACCTTCGCTAATGTTTGCCTCTGGTAATGTCCACCATCTCATAGGACGGGTTGTCTTCCATCCATGTTCTGATTGATTTATTTCTATTTTAACTTGATCTCTTGATGCTAAAAATGCTGGTATATCAATAGTATGTCTTGGATCAAGTTCTGTTATTTTTACATGATATCTATATCTAAATCTTATAGAATTTAATTGAGGACTTGGACTTGCTGCATATCTTTTTTGAAATGTAGCTCTAAATTTTATTTGAGTAGTACCTTCTGGAAGACTGAAACCAGTAGCTTTTCTATTACCTAATTCGGTATCGGTATAATCTTCCATTGTTAACTCTGTCCAATTTCCCCCATCATCTGTAGAATAATAATATTTTATTCTGTTTGTGTCCGCATCTGTCTTATCTTTAGCTAAAAAGAAATCAACTTCCTTAAAAGAATCTAAAGTGAAGTTTTCAGTATCCAAATATTCTTCGGTCGAACTCGCAGAACTCATCGAAAATCGATCAGGTTCCCCACTTTGATCTTGACCCACTGATATACTATTACTAGAAAAAGAAATATCGCTAGGAGTAGATACAACGATATGATGATAACCATACTTAGTATACCCTTGAAGGTATCCTGTACCCATGCAAAGAAAGTGATCCCTGTTTGGGCTGCTTTTAATTTCTTTAGTTTCTGCATCTTCTGTTTTACTCCAACAATAACATTTTGTTAAATCATCTGGTGCAGTACCATAAAGAGTTATTGCAGAGTTTCTATAGTAAGTACAAGGAGTTCCAGCCGCTCTCATCTTTGCCCTATTTCTGTTTAGGGTTCTTTCATATAAATGGTATTTATCTATAATGAGTCTAGGATCAACTCTAAATGGTGTAGTCCACCTCATTAACAATCTCCTCTATTCTCTCGATCTTACTGGTCTTTTATATTTACCTAATAATACAGAATCTTTTATTCCCTCATAAAGATAATCTATATATCCTTGGGTATAGATATCAATCTCATCTTCAGATAAACTTTCTTTCATGTATGCATAATCACTTATTTTTTGTCTTAAAACTTCATAGCATTTTTCTTTTACTGCCTCGTCATTAACATCGTATCCTTGCTCATTAATTCCTACAAGAAATTCGTACATAGTCTCCCTTGCAATAGTACTCAATTCCTCGTTTTCTGCAATTGTTTCTTTTGAAAAAACTTCTTCTTCTGTTTCTTTTGTAAAAACTCCTTCTTCTGTTTCTTCTTCATATTCTCCAGAAGAAGAGTAGTATTCGTTTAACATTGGTCTTACTATACTTGTATATAATAATCCAAGTTCACTCACATAATCAAAAATCGCAACATTTGATTCGTAATCCACATTAGCTAACTCTTTATCAAGTTCATCCAGATAATAATAAAAAGTATCCATTGCTTCTTCTAATTCTGGAAACATTTCACTTTCTTCACTAGGAGGATTGCTGTTAACAACATCTACTAAATGTAAATAACTCTCTAATATGTTTTGAATTGTTTCTGTTTTAACTAAACCTCTTTCAGGTTGAGAGTATTGTTGCACGTCTCCCTGCTCACTTAAAAGCTCTTGAAACCCTGGTTCTACTTGTATGTTTTCTTGATATGTTTCATAATCCCCTAAGTTTATTAAACCATTTACTTTGTTTCCAAGCTCATTAACCAATCTTTCTATAATATCACTAGGAAAACCTTCCCAAGAAGATGACATTGGGATTTGTGCTGTTTTAATTAATTCCTTTAAATTATTTATTCCAATATAATCCATATTACCAGTTATCCTCATTATTATCAGTTGGTGTCGGATCGCCAGTTACAAAAACATCAGATAAACTCCAAAGAGATGCTGTTGTGCTGTCTGGAATCCTTATAGTTTTTTTAAACCCAATTAAAGGGATGTTTATAGTAAAGTTAACGTTTCTAACAAGATCTAATTCAAATTCTCCAGTACTAGTAGTAATTGCCGTTACCACTTCTGGAGATATTACTTGATCTGTTCCCTGAATTAATGCTGGAGAATCATAGGGTGTTGCATGAATATATGCATAAGGAACAGCTTCACCACTTCCTAAAACTATAGTACCTGTTAGTTTACAAGTAGCCATTTACTTATTTCCCTTAATGTTAAACTTACCGTCTATATAAACAATCATAAGATTACGCAATGCTTCTTGCAACGTCCAGCCTTCTGATCTAATCTTTTTTACAAATTGTTCGTATACAAAATAAGGCACTCTTGCACCAACGAACTTTATTTTTTTGTGTTTTTCAACCATCCATTCACCTTTTTTCGTAACAAAGACTCGTCTTTGTATCCTAAGTTATCTATTTTTATTTTTAAATCTTCTATTTTGATTTTTAAATCTTTCATTAGGGTGAACAAATCTAGTAATAAATCATTGTTATCTGTGATAATTTTTTCTACACCAGCCAAAAAATTAATTAAAATTTCTTGATTACTGCTGTTTGGATTTTTATCAGATTCATTCATTATCCCTTTTTATCATAAACCATACCTAAAAGATTTCTTCTAGTCGATTCGTATTGTAATACTTCTACCCTCGAATCACCATTTCTTAATTTTAAAGACAACTCTTCACAAGATTTAGCATCTCTGAACGACCAGGATTTAGAACTTGGTTCATATCCTCCAGCAAGCTTAGTACCTTTCAACGCAAGATACGTAGCTAATACAAGATCTCTGGTTGTATATACATCTTCATTATCATAAGTTTCATTTTTGTTAATAGAATCTTGATTCATTTTACATCTCCTCTGTGTTTTTCCGTTTAAAATCCTTTTTAGGATAATAAATATGATCACGAGGCAACCCAACAGGAGGTGGTTCTATATTAGATATTTCATACCATTTTTGATCATCGGGTCTTCTATGAATGTTATCTCCAATATTATTGTATAGATTCATTCTACCTTCATAAGGTTTGTCTATATTCATTTTCCTAAACGATACTGATTCTAACTCTTCTAGAATCTTTTCCCTTGTTATTGGTATTATTTTTATTCCTCTTTGAATGTATTGAGGATAATGTATGATACCATTTAAAATGGGAACGTCAACTTTAAAATCATATCTGTAGCCGTCATTGGGTACAGTAATATTCACAGACACAATTGCGTCAGATACAGTACCATCGTCAAACGTTCTACTTACTTGAGTTGCTATTAAAGAATAATCAGGAATATCATAAAATATGTTTATAAGAAGTTCATCAAGTACACGAGTTACTACCTCAAACAATCTTTCTTTATATAATCCTCCAGAATCAAAAGAACCTATTTCAGGAACTTTTCTATCTTTAAAATTATCCAACTCTGTTTTCAATTCTCTGATAGTATAATTCAATTCATCAACTAATTCATCCCTAAGATTTTTAATTTTTTGCTCAAGTTCAATATCAGTTAAACTTTGTTGGATTTGTTTAAGATCACTTTCAATAACTTCTTCATCCCCTATTTTATCAGATTCTTCTTTAATAGGTGGAGGAGTTATAGTAGGTGTCTCCTCTTTCTTTTCTTCAACATCTGGTATATCAATTGGAGGTGCGGCTTTTTTATTCATACTAGCCAACTTCTTCTTCAAGAGTTTTTTAACATCAATACCAAGTTGATTAAAGTATTCCTCGGTATGCTTTTGTTCTTGTTCAGTTGTTCCTGCCATAAGCTTTCCTCTTTTAAGTTATTTGAGTAGAAACTAAAAAGTTAACGAGTTCAACTAATTGAGCATGTAATTCATGCATATCTCCATTAATCATATAAACATCCAAAACGTCCTCTTCAACTTTTTTAGTCATTTCATACCAATTATCAAAAGTACTTTCGGTTTTGTCTGTTACCGAATTGAATCTTGCTATAAGTTCGTCAGAATATTCTTCATTAAGGACTATTTCACCACTATCTAAAGCTTTATAAACATTTTGAAGTTCCCTCAAACAACTTTCTAAAATTTTAAGAGTTAAATTAAAAGTTTTATTGATTTTCTCAATATCAGCTTTAGGTTCAATAAAATAGGTACCTAATAAAACTAATTCATTTAGGAACTCCTCTTCAGCTATCCCAAACTTATTTTTATTAATGTCTCCAACATTATTTAACATTAGCATCTACAATTTTATGATGAGTAAGTTTCGGATATATAATAACCGTCTTTTAAATCAGCATCAGCATCATAATCATAATAGATTACATCGTTTACTGATTTTCCAGTAAAATCACCTTTTACTAGACGATGAGCATCAAAATGAGTTGGGGTATCGCTATATTGATATGCTACTGCTACAACTTCACTAGCTCCAGGCGTTGCTGCTAGAGTAAAGTAGATTTCCAAAGCACCAGTCTCATAATTTATTGTACTCTCTTCTCCTGTAGAAGTGGATATGTCTGCTCCAGAAATTACACCACCAGAATCTGTCGCTGCAACAGGAGTACCATCGACAAGAATTGTGAGTTCTCCTTCTTCTACAATAGTTGTCAATCCTGTTGATGATGTAAAGTATCTATTAGAAGCATCTCCTACTCCAATACCAGTACTAGTTATAACTTGGTCTTCTATCATAGCTTTTTCGTGGACTAATGCCCAATCAGCATTTTCCCCAATAAACTTTATTGTACCTTTAAAATCAGCCATTTCTTCCTCCTAGATATTACTGTGCCCATTGGCAATATTTTTGCTATTAAAAAAAGATAATGAAATTATTGCATTTTTTAAGGAATATTCACATAATATTTATAGAATTGGTTAATTACTTTTATATTTTAGACTTTTTAAATTCCTTTAATTTTTTCTTTTCTATTAGAGAAATACAAGCATCAACTACGTCAGAATCATACAATTTCCCCTTATTTTTACGAATTTCTTTTATTGCTTTTTTAAATCCTAAAGAAGGTCGATAAGGTCTGTGAGAAGACATTGCTTCAAGGACATCGGCTACCGCTAAAATACGAGTCTCTATAAGTATTTCATCACCTTTTAAACCTCTAGGATAACCTGAACCATCCATTCTTTCATGATGTTGATATACTATTTCAGCAACAGGCCAAGGAAAATCTATTTCTTTTAATATTTTGTATCCTTTTAAAGGGTGTATTTTGATTAAATCAAACTCTGTATCAGACAAGTCAGTTGGTTTAGATAAAATATCTGAAGGTAATCCTAATTTACCAATATCATGGACTGCTGCCGCTATTCTTATTCCCTCAAGCATTCCATCTCTATTTTTAATTCCCATTTCCTCTCCAATATTTCTTGCAATATCAGCTACTTTTGATTGATGTCCAGCAGTATAAGGGTCACGCATTTCGACAGCAGTAGCCATAGCTTGAACAACTCCAGAAAGGGCTTTCCTGAGTTTTTCTGGTATTTTTGTTTCTAATTCTATTTTTATGACTTCTTGTTTATTTTTTATGACGTGTTCGATTATTCTATAACCATTTTCTCTTAGAATGAATTTTAAATGTTCGTCTACAATAATACTATCTTTATCTATATAAATACCTTTATTGATATGTTTCATATGTAGTCCTTTTATTTATTCGTCTTTTAGACTTTTTGGAATTAATTTTTCAAGTCTACTAAGTCTAACAGCATTGTCTATTGTTGCAAAAAGCATTTCTTTATCAAAAGGTTTTACTAAATACGTCTTTGGATTGTATTTATTAGCCTTTATTATAATTTCGTCATCATTCAATCCTGTTATGTAAATCAAAGGAGTATCTTCAAAATCCTCAAAACTGTTACTAATTCCACTGTCTACCAAGATAACATCGGGACTACTCTCTTCTATAGTTTTCGAAACCAGTTCTAAATCATTTGAAATCACTATTATTTCATTTTCAGAACCGCTAGTAACATACATATCAATTATTTCATTTACATCTGCGTTTTCACTCTCAATTACAAGTATTCTCATAATAAACCTACTTCCACAAAAGTTTTAATAAGGCAAATGACACGATTATTACTGTTTGTACTACAATAAAAATCGTTACTATTTGCGTTTTAAACTTTTGAAGTTCTTTATTAGATTTTTCCAATTCTTCAACTCGATGTCTTAACCCGTTTTTGCCGTCAACACCCATAAGGACAACCTCAATTGTTTTCATACGATCAAGCATTTCTCCAACTAGTTTGGAATTTTCTTTTTGGTTGTCGTTAAGTTCCTGGAGTTCTTTTAACACTAAATCTCTGTAAGCTTTTTCGACATCTGATTTACTATATTCGTTTGACATTTTCTATTTCCTTTTCTTCCTTCTGTCTGTTCTTTTTGAATAATTTTTTGCACATGAAACATCTTTAATAAGAATTATAGCTATAAATTTTTGCTTATCGATTGTACATCCCCTTGTTCTTATCTCTAATAATTTGCAAATATTATCCTTGTTGCAGAACTCGACATCAAAAGATCTTCTTTCTCCTTTATCTATTGCGGATATAATGCTTTTACAGCCTTCTTCCGTTACACCAATATCATTAAGATGTACTCCAACCATATCATTGATATTCTCACATTCTGCTATATTACAAAAACTGGGATTAACATCTTCTATAATCAAATCTTGAGAACAAATTGCAATGCCTTCAGTAGTTAATTCAACCAAACGTTTATACCGATTTTGACTAATTCTTAATTGTTCAACTGTCTCTTTTTTAGAAGTAACATTACGTTGCATACCTCTAAATCCTATTATTCTGTTGTCATTAGAGTTTTTTAAAACATCAACAGATGTTTCGACCCATATTTTAATTCCATCTTTTCTTATAACTTGCCAATCAGTAATTTCATTTTTTTCTTCAGTTTCATAAACTTTACTAAATTCTTTATAAATTTTTTCTGCTGTTTTTTCGTCTGTATATTCTTTATAATTCATTCCAAAAAGTTCGTGTCTTGAATATCCATACATTTCACAAAGAGCACGATTAAAAAAAGTTAAATTACCTTCTAAATCAACTTCATAGTATCCCTCATCAATACTCTCTAAAATGTTTTCATATTTATCTTTTGACTCTTCCAACCTTCTTTCTAATTTATTAAGTTGTGTTGTTATTTGTTCTATTTCATTTAAGTATGTCATTTTATATATCCTATCTACATTAATTTAAAAAACTTATCAAATGAACTGATTTTTAATAAATCAAACAAACCTTTATTTATATTTATCAAAGACACTTCTTTATCAAAAGATTTTTGTTTTTTTACCAATGCTACTAAAACACCTAATCCAGAAGAGTCCATACATTTAACATTTATCATATCCACAATTATATCTCTATCATTAGGAATTTCTGTTAATAATTCTTTTTTGATTTTCACAATATTTTCTATACATAACGCATCTTCTACCACTATTATATATTTATCGTTTTCTATTTTTATTTCCATTTTTTGATTTCCTTTTTTCTTCTGTTGAAGAAAGTTCTTCTTGATAAGCAAAAGAATTTATAAGTTGTTCGTTTGTTAGCTTACCTTGTTTTATTAATATAAAACCCAACAAACCTCCTTCGTGTCTTTGAATGTTAAGAGCTGTACTAACATCCTCCCTTGATACATATCTAAGTTTTATTAAAATTTCCCCAACTTTTTTATTCATTATTTTTTCCTTACTTACCATTATTATCAAAATCATTCAGATAATTAATCGCATCTTCATATTCATCATACACTTTAAATAGGTTATACACGCTTAATCTTTTTGCAATTTCATATGATCTCCCTCTAAAACCATAAAAGGCGAGAGATCTATTACATTTTTTAAAATGTTCTGAAAGATGTATAAATACACCTACTCCAGATGAATCGAATAAACTTAATTTGGAGCAATCTAGTATTGCATGTAAAGTTGTTTCGTATTTATTACAAATTATTTTATATGTTTCGAGAATGTTTTTTAAAGTATTAGGGGTATTGTATATTGTAAGTTCTTTGAAATTTAATTTAATATTTAGAATGTTGTTTATTTTATCAAAAGAAATTGAATTGTCTAAAGAAACATCTCTTTTTTCTTTTTTATAAGGTTCACTTAATCTTTCAAGCCAATCACATGGTTTGTTAGAATTATTAATGCTATCAATCCCATCATTAGTGAAAGCATTAAAAAAATTAGGGTGTCTTTCCCAATCATATTTATGTTCGGAAACCAGGTTGTTATTCTCAAATTTATTTTCGAGTAAAGTTTTTTCATACTTCATTACTTTAATCTCCCGAATTTATCTCAATTATATTTAATCTTTCACAATCAAAAAAATTAAAAGGAGCCACTTCTGCTGAAACTATGTCGGGAAACAGATAAACACCTCCGTCTATATAACTATTAACAACAAGTTCTGTACAAACAACCGCTTTTTTATCGGCATCTCCAACTCTTTTTAATTTAAATAGATATTTTATTAATAATAATAACAACTGTTTATATGAATAATGTTCTCCTTCTCTTTTTACAGCAGATTCAAGTATTTTTCTATGTATTTCATCATTCATCCCTTTGTATCGTGCTATATATAAAAGTACATCCTCTTTTTTGTATTCTTGTAGTTGTTTAATCACAACTCCAATGAAAGTTGCTTCTATCGTAATCCCGTTTCCTAAATATATTAATGCATGCGAGGCTTTGTATTTTGATTTAATTTTTTTAAAAAAGGTTTCTTGGAAATATACAATAAATCTGCTTATTATGTTTTTCTTTTTGTATATTAATAATATATCGCTATCTTTCAATAATTCTTTATATTGTAAATACTCGCTCATTATAATTCTCCTGAATGATTTCGTACATCATTTTTAGTACGTCATAAATACGCAGTCTTACTTTTAATCCTTTCTTAAACATCATTTAAATGTTCTCACATAAAATTCTAATTCAGCATTTATATCTTTATCATGCAATACTCTTAATCTAACTTGATTTGCATATGGATTTTCAGAATAATATTTAACATATTTAGGAGGAGCTTCAATTTCATAATGCTGATTTTGATACCATAATCGTTTGTGTTTTACAAATGTCCAATTTCCTCCGTATGCCGGTGGAATGTTTGGAGCCATTATAACATATACTTCTATTGGAAATTCTCCTGCTGATGAACTTATAAGTTGTATCCCACCTCCATCTAAGTAATAGCTAAAACTTGGCGTTATAGTAATTTCTGTTACTCCTGTACTTGTTCCCAAGTGTGTTGTTCCTGTTGATGTAGTAATAGTAACATTCTCTCCCGTATCTTCTCCATAATCAAGACTGTCGGTATCTCCAGTAGTGAAATATATAAAAGTCATTGCGAGAGTGCCTTCAACTGGTCTTGGTTTTGTTTTAGGAATGCCAGTCTCAGGTTCAATGGGAGCTATTGTTTGATTAGAAGTATCTTTATAGTTTGTTTCAAAATCGATTAAACCAGTAGAGGTATCAATACTGTTAAGATGGCATTCATATCTAAGGTTTCCGTCTGTTACAAATATTTCATAGTACTTGTCAGAGTTTTCGGTTTCCTGCCTAAAATTGTACTGTACTTTGTTCAGTATTGATTTTGTAGTACAAATAGCAATGAATTCATCATATTCCATTAATTCTTTATACATTATTTCTTCTCCACATAACTAAGAACATACCCTTTAGCAGTTAAATCACCAGTACCATTTCTTCTCTGTTGAAGAATTCTAATTCTACTACCTTTTTGATAATTTAAATCTAGATAAAGTGTTGATATGTTGTTGACATAGCTAAAATCTATATCTTTCATTGTGATACCGTCATCATCTACAATAACTTTCTTTAGGGAATTTAAAGGAGCTTGAAGAGCAACTTCATCATCAATTTTTACTCTTATTTTCTCAAGATTATCACATTTATACACAAACTCAGAGAACCATTTTTTCTCCGACCCAAAATCTATGTCATAAAATTCTGTCCAACCATCATCAGTACATTCGTGTGTAACATCTCCACTAGTAGAATCATATTCCCTTCTAAATCTATCTGATCTAAAAACATTATCTTTTATTTGGTTGTTGGCATTGGATGTATAATTAGCTTCATAGTCAATTACACTTGAAGCATGGCGCACTTCGTCTATGTAACATATATATAATAGATGTTCTCCATCTGGAGCAAACAAGGTATAATATTTAGCTCCTCCAGTAGATGTTATTATATGCTGATATTGAAGATTCTTTGTTTCAGAATCTAATACATGAGACTTATATTCAGTATATGTTAATTTAAGTTCCATCAGTAAACTTCCCTAAATGATAATGATGCGTGCATCGTTGATGATGTTCCTAACGACTTTCCTACTAAAACCAGGATATCTCTATCTCCAGAATAATTAGACACAAGTTTTAAAAGCATTTCTGGTACTTCGCTTGCTAACTGATTTCTATCAGCACCTTGACTAGATACAAACATATCTTCTATTTCTTCTCCACCGCTATACGCAGATGCTGTTATATCATATTCAGCAATTGAATTTGTACCAGCAGATACCCAGGATGCTCCAGTAAGTGTCGCTCCATGAATAAGTTTAACATGAACCAATGTATTTGATTCATTGTATGTTTTAAAGGTTAATGGTAATATTTGTGCTCGTTTATACGTTTCTTTCAATCGTAAAGCGATAATAGGTACATACGTTGCTCCAACAACACGGTCAGCGGCACCTGTCGTAACACTCCTTGTAACACCTTTGGGGTTATACCCTCCCTCACTCTCAATTTCAACACATACGTTATCCATATATGTATTACTTGCTGTAGAAGATGTATTTTCTATTTCATATCGTAGTGGTAGATTAGCTGTCTGCATATAAACTTTATCTATAATATTAGCATGTAGAAATTGGTGGATATAGTAGAATTCTCCATCTATACTAAATCCCATACGAACACGTCCCATACCTAACCACTGAATGTCCAATATAAATATTTGACCTTTAGATACATCTACTGTAATAGCACTTTTACCAGTACCATCTAAAGTATCTATATTCCAGTCATCTTGTTGTACTTTATTTTCTACAACAGAGCCAGTAGTATAGCTCCTTTCTACTACATACAAACCGCCAGTAGATGTTTGTTCAAAAAATACACCATTATAATCATCAAAGTATCCAATTCTTTTTACAACACCAGCTTTTTCAGACCCCATTATTCCTGTCATGGCAATTCTGAGAGAATTATGTTCATAAAATGATGTTAAATACGTATTACCATCAGGTACACCTATAGCAACAGTCCATTGATATCCAATAATTTCTATAGACTCAACGATATCCCATCTTAAACTATCTTGTATATTTTTAAATAAATATTTGAATTTAGTACTTTCTTTTCTATTTTTAATTTTATTATAGACTTTTTCTACATCTTCTTCTTTTCCGTAAATTCCAATCTCTTTATAGAATAATTCTATATCTTTTTTTGAATGTAATGATAGTATATAAGCTCTGCTACATTCTTTACCATTACATTTAGGAATTTTTGAATGTATGTTTCCATGTATTCCAAACTTTAGTAAAAGTTCCTTTATATCTTTCACGAGTTGTTCTGAAATAGAACAATACCCAATCTCATCTTTAAACGCCCATCCATCAGTAGAATACAATCGAGAAAGAAACGTAGTTATAATTTCTTTTGGAGATTCAAATATATCATTTGGAATAAATTTATATGCGGAAGATTTCCCCAATAATTCAACTTTTCGTAAAAGTTTAGTAATTCCATTTTTTCCCTTTCTACTTCCATTTTTATAAACTACATGATAAGAATTACTATCGCCTTTCTTCTTTTTCAACACACAATCATATTGTCCTACTAAAGACTCAAATTCGTCTAATTGGCTTCCTTTGTTTTGACTAAATGTTACATGATGTGCAGATATTCCACCATCTCCTATAAGATAAGCTAAAATTTTAGCATCTGATTCTGTTAAATTATTATTAGTTCCAAAAATTGGTAATGTATCAGCTATAGCAACAAAATCTCCTATTTTAATATTTTCAAGATTAGTCCATTCCTTAATATTGAAGTGTGGTTTATTTCCTTTTTTCCAAAAAGTTTTATAATATTTTTTTCCTACCCACAGTGGATGTTGAGCATTACCACATAATTCATTTCCAGATTTAGTTTTTATTTTATATATAGGTTCATAAGCATTCCATTCTGCTATAGCATCTACTTCTATTCTTTTTCCATCTCTAACAGTTAAAAGTTTAAACTCTGTATCAACTAAATCTTTAGCTTGTATTCTTCTACCATCAGCCAATGGTATATAATCAGAAGCTAATCTGCATTTACCTGGCTGATAATTAAAATACTCTTTAGTTTGTCGGATTACTTTATCACCATTTGCAGTTGTACATTCCAATCTTGTAGAAGCCTCGTTACTTCGATAAGTAGCTGTTCCTCCACCAGTAAGTACGTTATTCCAAAATAATGGTTGGTCATTAAAAATTTGTGTTGAATCAAATAATGAATGAGGATTGCCAGTTCTTAATCGTGAGAAAGCATCAAGGTTAAAACTATCTGAAAACGTGGTTGTAACAGATATAGCACTATCCACACCCCTAGATGCTCCATCAGCATAATTATTTATATAGTCATCATAATCAGCAGTGCCATATTTTATTATTGTATAATAAGTAAATTCGTTAGATTGCCTTACACGAACAGTAAGATCGCTAACATCACTTTTAAGAGCGTGGTCGTATCCAAATTTAGGATTTGCATCTATTATAGCTTTTAAATCTAACCATTTTGGTATTTCTATCGATTGTACTATACTTCCTGACGCTGCCATATTATCCCTCTGACCTTACAACCATACCTCTTTCAAGAGTTAGGTTTGTTTGATTGGCTTGTGCTTCTATTTTAAAATAATCTGTAAATTCCATACCACCTGGAAATGTTAGAACAAGTACCTTGCCCTGACTTTCTGTATGAATAAAATCAAGGTCAGCTACTCCTGGAATACTTGTATCAAGTTCATAGTCTCTGTAAAGTTCATCTAAATAAAAACCATCCATTATTAAATTATCATCAACAGTTACTTTTATGTTTATATTATTATTATCAAAAACACATCTTGCCCAGATGATTTTTTGTGGTCTAGTAGATGTTGATATATTATAAATAGTATCATAAGAACCATTAGTGAGATTTTGATCTTTCGTCATCTCCTCGTATCTGAGATTCTCACCTGTGAGTTTAACTTGAACAATACCGCTTTTAATATTACAATCTAATGAGCGAACACCTTCTCCATATTCTTCTGATTCATCTTTTGTGGTTACACCAAGTCCCTCAGAACCGACTATACGAATAGCAAGTGATCCAGAAGATGTATCTACAAGAAGAACATCTCCTGTTGATGAGTTTATTAGTATGGCTTCTACTTCTACTACTGGTGTCATAAATTTAAATTAGTATGATTGAATACACTATCAAAAATTGTCCGATAGCATATGTACTCCATACCACAACTCCCTCATATTTAATTGTTTTTATATATTTATCTATTATTATAATTAAGTCAGAAATCCAAAATAATAATGCACCTATTCCAATAAATAATCCTGTTGCTTTCATAGAACCATAATATATATCTATAGCTAAAGATGTCATAATACTAATAGTAACCATATATACTGCTATGCCTATTTTCTCTTGTAGAGTTAATAACTTTGGATATATTTTTTGATATATTAATACTAAAATTCCAAGTAAAATAATAAGTACAAATATGACTTTAAAATTCCATTGTAAAAGAAGTATGAAAGCTATTACGTAGCATATATGTGTTATTATAAAGAAAACTCCACCCTCCAATAGAGACTTAGATAGTAAGAACATATCTCCTATTAAAGAAAAAAGAAGTCCCAACATTATGCAAAACATAAAAACAGTTGGATGTGTTATCATATGTAATATAGCAATAACAAGAAGTACTCCTACAACAAAAGGAGTAATCATATTCTCAAGTATTGGAACTGGTTTTATCTTAGTAAATATTTTAATGCCAAAAGAACTAAAAAATAAAATCAATAATATTATTAATGTTGCAGTCATTCACATTCCTTATTCTATAAAGCTTTTTGCCAATATTTCCATCGTTTGTCTTTAACAATTCTATCTGTATCGCATTCCCAAACTCTTTTTACAACTTTACAGTCATATCGTCTCATAGCTTCTCGTCTCTTAAAATAAGAATCTTCGCCTTTGTATTTTACAAAAGTTCCATCTTCACAAACATAACAAGCTGTATAACCTTTGTTACGTCCATTAACCTCGTCAGAAAAAACCAAAGTGTATACAAGCATAAACAAAATACCTAGAACAAATATAAGTATCATTGTCCTAAATATATTACTTTCAAACATTATCTATTACTCCTTTTTATTCTATAAAGAGATCTTTGTAGTTCCTTAATATCTTGTCTAAATTCTTGTTCTCTCTTTTCTGAATTTCTAAATTTCTCTTTAAATAAAATTTCAATTTTTTCAATCTCTTTATAAAGAGAAGTTTTAATTTTAAAAATTTCATCATTGATATGTTTTTGCATATCTTTAACAGTACCCAGAGATTTTATTGAAACAATATCTTTTTTAAGTTGTTCAACATCCTTAAAGGACTGCTCCATCTTATAAGTCATCCTCACACCATAAGCAAAACCACCAGCAACAACAATAATAAGTGATATTATACTAAATATATTAGCTTTCCACCAAGGTTCTTTTTTTGTTGTCATTTATCTTCCTCGTTTACTGTTATTTCGACCTATTCCCAATCCTGGACCTTTTCCTTGTCCTCTACCATCGAATGGTCTATTAGGTATTTTTGGTCCTTTATCAAAATAGCCCATATCCTTAAATGTTTTCATATCTTCTTTGGAACAACCACCAAGTCCTCCACCAGTCATTGGTCCTTTTCCTCTCGGTCCTGTTTTATCTCTATTTGGCATTTTAATACCTCCTATATTATTATTTAAGTTCTAACCCATTCTATTGAAGAAGTTCTCCCACTTGTCCTTGTTATTGTACCAGTAAGAGTTTCTCCAATTATTACATTACCATCATCATCATATTGTTTATAAACTATTTGACTTATTCTTCCACTTGTTCTAGTGTACTCAACACTTCTAATTTTAGTGCTTTTACCAGAATCGGTGTAATATATAACAGAAGAAATTCTTCCTCCAATCCTTTCTATTTCACAGTAGCTGTCTTCTGCTATATTATGTACTAATTGGTCAAGTGACCTATGCTGACTGGCTGTTATACCACCAGTACTCGAATTAAAATTTATTGTTACTGCCCCAGTACCTTCTGTACCACCCGTCCATTCTATTGATATATCATCTCCAGCTATTATATTTGTAACTAATGCCTCTCCTGTAGAAGAAGTTATATTTATATCTGAACGACCTATTGTACCATCTTTTATATCTTCAGTTTCTAAAGAATCATCTTGGACTTGAGTACCAGTAACGGTCTCGTCCATAATTTGACGGTCTCCCCTGATTTTACTTCTAGACAATTCTTTTATCTCCCAAAAGAAATTCCATACATTCAAATATAGATTTTTCCTTATTAGTTAAATAATGTTTTTTTGTAATTCTATATATCTTTACCCCTTGTAAGGAATCTTTTATTTCAACTTCTCTTATATAATCTTTAGTTTGTTGAGATTCTTTAATGTGATACTCTTCGTCAAATTCAATTATTTTGTTAAGTTCTTCTACATAAAAGTCTAAATATCTAAATCCATGTTTACTATTAACAGGAACAATATATTCATTATTTTCTTCATTTACTCCATTTGTTGAATAATAAACAGTATAATCATTTAAGTACTCTTCTAAACTATTAAAAAGTTCTTGTGATTCAATTGAAAATCTTGGTGCATAATGCATCCATTTACCATATTTCATTTTTGTAGTTTGTATTACTTTTCGCCTAATTTCTTTTGAAGACATTGGAGTGTCTCCACCATATCTTCTATTATTTGTAGCTTTAACTTTCTCTTTTATCTCTTCACATTTTAATGGGTTATCTACACCATAATTATTTATATAAGATTCTCTTTTCTTTAATTTTATATTTTCGTTTTGAGATGGATTCTCCACTCCATATTTATCTATCATAGTTGTTTTTATTTTATCTTTAATTTCTTTTGATTGAAAGACATTAGTTACCCCGTATCTGTCTTTGCAAGTTTTAGCGTGTTTGTCTTTAATTACTTTCGATTGCATTGGGTGGGTAACGCCATAGTTTTTAATTAGTGATTTTCTTATAGTAGTTTTAACTTCTTCAGATTGGAATACATTATCAACACCATATTTACTCTTAACACTATTTATAGCATTATCTGTAAAAAATCCAGTTGTAACACCATGATTCCTTAAACACGTCTCTCGTTTTTTATCTTTTATTTCCTCTAATTGAGATATATTTTCAACTCCATACTTTTCTAATGTTGTTCTCTTTCTCTTCTCCTTATTATTATAACTTAAACTCCCATATTTTTCTATTTTAGACTTCCTTGCCTTTTCCTGTACTAATTTATTGTGCATTGGAAAACAAGAAACACAAATGGAATAAACTCTACCATTTTTGTCTTCCTTTAGATTATCTGAAGTATTACAATATTTACACTTTTTATTCATGTTACTAATATGACTCATTTATTCCTCTAACAACAAAAGTTTACCTTGTTGCGTTTTATTATTATCCTTAGTATCAACCTGTATGTGTAAAAACAAATCATGTACTTCTCTAAACTTCTCATCATACCAGACTACACGAAACACAGTATTACTGTCAATACTCTGATAAACTCTTATTCTACCACTCAACTCAGCATCACGAATCATAATCATTAGGTTTGCCATTTGAAGTGTGTATACTAAATTTTTAAGTGGTAGGGTACGAACACATTTCTCCCCTCTGAATATTCGTATAGTCTCCGAGTCATACTTCTTTTTCTTAACAGACGAACAAGAGAGTATAAGAATAGAAATTAAAAATGTTATAATCTTTTTCATCTAAAACCCTTTAAAAAAAGGGCTTGGCTTTTACAATATTTTCCAACCATTTGGAAATTCGCCCTTTTCTTCATATCTTCTAAATCTACCATATAAAGTAGCAGGCTTTATACCTATATCTATAGCTGCGTCTTTTATACAATCATATACAATATTATTAATCATAACTTTTTTTGCTGTAGGATTTTTACCGCCACAGAAATCTCTGTTTTCAAAATCACCCCTTCTCCATCTATTATACATATTATCAGAACTTTTTTTCAATCTATCTTCTGTCCAAGCTTCCTTACGTTTTTTGAGCATAGTATTTCTATAAGTTTTATTACTCCATATTCTTTTTTGAGCATTACTCATATTAAGTTTAGATTCTTTTGAAAATTTTCTATCTTTATTGGGTCCCTCATTACTAGTATAATAATTATATAATCCTAAACTTATTTTATTCCTTGTTTCTTTTGATGGAATTCTACCTTTAGATTTTTTACCGCTTTTCTTTAACTTCTCTATAACCTCTTCAGATGGTTCTTGTAACCCTTCTCCACCTTTAGTAGAATTATATCCATATATTTTATTATTACTATTATAAAATTTTATACCCTCTATCTCACATTTAATTAGTTCTTCTTTAGAGTAAGTATAACCTAGTATCTCCCATTTGAAATTTCTCCACCCATACTTTCTAATAGCATTATAAAAATATGTGTTTCTTTTGGATTTAAGAGCATTTCTTTTATGTTTAGATTTTCGCTCATATAACTTTTGTCTAGTTTGACCTATATAAATTTTATTATTCAATAAATTAGTAGCCTTATATATTAAACCATAGATTTCCATAATAAATTAATTATAAAAATATTTTCGGGGTTAGATTTTATCTAAATAAAATCAATGATACTAATCACTGTCCCCCGTTAATATTAAAACTAAATTACATAATCTACGCCTATAATTATTATTTTATTAATAACGATAGTCGCAGATGACCTCATCTTCCTGACCAGGTGTGTTGAGAAGAGGACTACTAAAGGTAATAGTTGTTCCACTGATTGTATAATCAGCACCAGCACCTTCAACTTGTCTTAATCCATTTAAGTATACTCTAACTTCGCTGTTACTTGTTGGCGTATTAGCTAAAGTAACATTTGCATTGTTATGAGTAACTGCTGGGTTTTCTCCCCAAACTTCTGTATAACCAATTCCAGGAGTAGAAGCAGCAAGTTCTTGTAATGCACCCTCAACACCAGTAGATGTAAAGTATCCACCAACATCTATTATAGGCACATCATCAGCATTAACTTGATTTGCACCAAGACCCCAATCAATATGGGTATCATTAATACCATCAGCACCGATATCGAAAGTAATTGTGTCTGGGTCAGAACCTGTGATAGTAATAGGACCACCACTTGCTAATACTAGAGTATCAGAAATTGAATCAGCTACTGGATCTGTTCCAGTAGGAACATCAATTGTGGTGAATGCTGTAGTTGCGTAAGTTCCACTGTGGTCGTGATCATCAATTGTTTCTAATGCTGTTTGTATGTCAGAATCACCAGCACTTAAAATACCATCAAAATTGGTAGTATCTGTTGGCACATCACCAGCACTAACTTGATCAGCACCAGTACCCCAATCGATATGATAATCTTTGATTCCATCAGTAGCAATATCGAAATCTACACTATCTGCTGTCGCATCACCAGTAATTACTATTACACCACTACTGCTTTGTAGAGTGAGGGTATCAGTATTACTATCTGCTTCAGGATTTGTTCCAAAATCAGTTGCTATTGTTCGGAATGTGTATGTTCCTGCAAGACCAATACCAAGTTCTTGTAATGCTCCTTCTACTTCTGTTGCGGTATAATAACCACCAGAATCCACTATAGGAACATCAACAGCACTTACTTGTCCAGCACCAGTACCCCAATCGATGTGAGTATCTTTAATTCCGTCAACAGATACGTCAAAATCAATTGTATCACCAGCAAGACCAGTAATTGTTAATGCTCCACTTGAAGTTTGAAGTGTTAGTGTGTCTCCTTGTTGATCTGAAACAGCATTAGAACCATTAGGTACAGCAACTGTTCCAAAGTCATTTGGATAATTCACAACAGGAATACTTGCTTCAATTTCTTCTAATGCATCCTGAACATTTGTTGCAGAACCGCCGTATGTTCCACCAGTATCTAATGGTACGCTTGTAGCATCTACTTGATTTGCTCCTGAACCCCAATCGATATGAGTTTCATCTATCCCATCAGCCTTAACTTGTAGGGTATCACTAGATATTTCAATAGTATCGTTATCAACATTAACTGATATTGTCATACCAGTTATATCAATACCATCACCGCCAATGTATGTTCCAACACCAGAAAATTGTGCCCAAGGAATATCGTGGGTATTAAGAGTAAGTTCTCCGTCTCCACTATATCCAGAAGGCTTGGTTACTACCCAATGCGTACTTTCGTGATCATATCCATTCTCAACAAAAGTAGCATTACCTATAGAAACTTCAGAAGAAGGTTGACCGTCTTGGTCATCAGCTCTTACCATTCCTCCAGCAGCACCAGTACTGGTTACTATGTATATACCATTCTGTTTCTCATCAGCCTGGTCTTTAACAAGTACTCTATCGTCAACAGCAACTGTATGTCCTCCTAAATCAAAAACAGAAGCTCCAGTAAAGTCAACATCCGTGAATGACCCAGTACTGTTACCACCTCCAGAGGCGTTGTATGTACCTACACCTCCAGTAGAAGTAGTAAACTGTACAGATTCTTTCCACTCAATTCCCCAAGCTGCTTGCTGATCGACATACCATTTTGACGCTACATCTGAATCATTAGAGGGCTGTAATTTTATACCAGTTATGAGTGCGTCTTGATTTCCATTTGTAATATCCCAATCTGAACCATTGAGAAAATCTTGTTCGAGACGACCTACATCTACAGTATAATCCATTATCTGGGTGTTACCCCTGATTTTCGTACTCGCCATAATTTTATCTCCTATAAAAAATTTATCTAAATTTTTTAGTTCATATAGGTCATCTCATCTTATATTAATTTAATTTGTCTGTATTAATGTATGAATTGGTTTCATATATTAACACAAATTTTTTCTTATTCAATCTTAAATAATAAAAAGATTTTACTGGATTTTAAGGCAAGTGCAGTAATACTAGACTGTTTTTTCGTACTTAACTACTAAATAATCGCCTACCGTTAACTCTAAATCATTACCAAAAGTTATCAATGTTCCACTAATAGTGTAATCCCAAGAAACATCATTAACTAAATCTAATCCATTCAATTTAACAGTTTCTGAATTGTTTATTGGAGTATAGGTTAAATCAACCTGACCCGTTGAGGTTATTGCTTGTGTTACCGGAAATTTTTCAACATACCATTCAGCATCACCTGTAGAAGAGACTATTCCAGTAGCACCAATATATCTATAACCATATATCCACAAACCATTTATATCATAAAAAGTTGTTTTAAAATGATTTGCCTCATCTCCAGAAATGAACAATATTCCAGAAGTGTAACTATATGCCCAACACGGAGCACCTCCAGTTCCAGCATGATAAATTGTTGATATTTCTGTTCCACCAGAATCTGGATCACCATGAAATAATTTTGCCACATAACCATTAGATGGATCACCACCATCTCTTATTAAAGCTGGTTGAATCCAGTTTTCGTATATCGGACTAGAATTATCATTATATGTTGTTCTAGCAACATAAGCACCATAATTACTTGTAACATCAGCAGTAAGCCTTATTTTTCTTTTTTCTAATATGGTGGGATTATTAGTTACATTTGTGTCAGCTTCAGAAGGATTTGTAGCTGGAGGTATATCATTAAAGCTCTGCCAAATTTTATTAAGCGGAGTAATAGGTGCCCATCCAAATAATTCGTTGAACCAGTATTTGCTGTCTGTGGTACTTTCTATTTGTTGAGTTAATTTACTAACAATTGATAGTTTTTCTGAATCAGAAAAAGCCATTGATTATTTTTCCTCTAAAACTTCCTCTAGATCAATATATAGTTGTTCCAAACTCTTTTTAGAAAGAGTCTTTACTATTAGTGTTGAATCTGAAGTAGCTATACTTATAGTGAATTCGTTATCTGATTTTTTATTAACTTTTATAGGTTCATCAAATATCATATTATTGTCCTTTATAAAGATTCTATTTCATAAGAGAAAGCCAGCCAACTGTTTTTAAGAAGTTCCTGATTACGGCTTTCTTCCCAATATCTAACAATGAGTGCTGGTTTACTAAATAAATAATCTCGTACAGTAAAGAAATGATCTAAATTTGCTACTAATCTTTCCATAGCTACAATGTCCTCTTCCTCTAATTCACGAGCATCTATTCCGACATAAGGTTGACCCATTTCATCCTTTGGTTTATCTAAATGATCTTCATTTAAGCCAGAACAAGAGACTAATGTAGGATAACCTTTTTCATTTAATTTATATATAATATCTAATATACCATTATCTATTTCAGCATCTAAATTTTTATTCACAACATTTTGTAGACTTTCTGGAAATTCTTCTACATCAACATCTATAACATCTTTTCCAGTATCTGCTATCTTAATAAGATTTTTAATGTTTTTTATGTTTCTAAAATTCATAAAAATCTCCTAATTAAAAGTAATACTAAAACTTGTTATTCTCTCACTTCCAGTAAATCCAACTCTAATGTATACTGTATCAGAACAGTTTACAATATTGTTTGTCCCAAAAGTGCAATCAATATACCCAGAACCAGATCCCACTCTACACCCACCAGAGACAGGGTTTCCGTTATTCCAATCACTTGCGTTATAATCATCTAAACAATCTATCCAAACAGTTCCTCCACCGCTAGTTCCATCCCAAGCTTTTGCAAGTTTCATCTCAAGTGAGTTATAACTTCCAACTATATTTATTCTAAAATTAGCACTTGCTGTACCATCGTGTTCAAACTGTCTCCATAAGAATACTTCAGTATTCATATAAGAACCAGAGTAATCTGGTTGACTTGTTAGGTTTGGGGAATATATCGTAAAATCTGTAGTATTTCTCTCACATCCACCACATCTAAAAACGGCATCCATTATCCCCACATCAACAGTAGAATCCCAGGATTTCGCACCGCCCGAATCAAAGTTTGCTGTAGAAGGACATCTCCAATCTTCATAATCAAATCTTTCTATTAATCTGGTACTAGAATTTGTTCTTGTATTTACAAGTATGTTTGCATTGCTAGATGGAACCCATGAACCATTTGTCCAATCTATAGGTCTTGCATTTATATTTGCAGTTGTTGTTACAGAACAAAAATTGGATGCATTAATAGCCCAATTCGTCTTATTATAAGAATCGTTTGCATCATCATATGCATAAGTCCATCCAGTTAAATCCGAGCCAGATAAATCTAATGTTGGTAATCCATATTCACTACCTTCAATATCTACTTGATTAAGAGGATATGTATGATAATTTAAATTATCAATATCAGTAATATCAACCGTAAATTGACTTCCAGTTGTATAATACTCAACGCCAGACAAAAATCTTGTTACAACACTTCCAGCAGTTTCTACTATAGTAACACCGGACAATGTTGCAATAGTTGGATTAGGATCATAAAAAGTAGCTGTTTGTGTTTTGGTATAATCAATGTCATTATGATGAATCATTTCTACCGTAATTCTTCCACCACTTGATATTATTAAACTTATAGATATTGTTATAGTAACAATACCTTTATACTTGATATAATCCGTATCCCAGGAAGTTACTTGTATTCTAATGTTATCTGAAGTATCATCATAATTTCCTGTTATTGCCGGAGTTGTTTTAGTAGCTACTTTTGTAATCTCATCAGCATCATAAACATTCACCTCTAAGGTGGAAGTTAAACTATCAAAAAGACATTGATTTGTTGTTGTATAACTCCAAGTCGTTGATTGCGTTGCAGGATGAAGTGTTCCAGCCACCCAATCTCCTTTACTAAAAGGAGTTCCTTCAGATGCTGGATTTGATATATACCTATTTGTAGTTGATATACTACCCACAGAGCAATTGTTATTACCATCACTTGTATTAAAATGAGAAACGAAGTCTACTTCTGGAGCAAATATTGTAACCTCATTAGGACCTGTTTTCATTGCATTATGACCTGTCCCAACAATGTTGACGGTTGTAATGCCCGTACCTATTACAACTCCTTCATCTTCAAAAGTAATACCTGTACTAGTAGGGGTTTGTTGTCCTCTTTTTCGTTCAAGAAGAATTTTAGGTTCTCTAAATCCCATTATTTTCCTATTTTGACATTAATGCTAATTCAACAATAGAGTCTTCAATAAAGTATATGCCAATCTGTCTAACCGAATCTTGAATATATAAAACATCTCCTGCTTTGAGGGTTTTAGCTCCATCTATAGAACTTGATAAATCCATACCCTTTTTGTTAAATGCTATTCTTACTGAACCATCTCCAATATTATCAACTAATAAATACTCAAATGATTGTGTTATTGTAGTCTCAAAATAGGTGAGACTACCATCCATAAAATCATATTCGTAAGAAGTTGCTGTAGTGCCACTTCTTACCAAGAATATTGTTTTCTGTACTTGATGTTCACTACTTGGAGAGGGTATACCATCTCCTATGACTATCTTTTTTCTAGGCATAATTTATCTCTATTGAATAATTTATATTAAAATATAAATGTATTTTGAGTAATTTTAAGGAAAGTTTTCTAATTAAAAGGGGAGTAATCAATACTTCTTTGTATATTAATCATAAACCTTTATCGCATTTTTTACGACAAAGTTTGATACAAAGATTTTTTGTATTGATTTCTTTTGTTTCTAGCATATTTGCATCATCAACAGATTTGACTTTATGAAGAATTTCCCAACTGAAGTTATCTTCACCATACTTAGCTATAGCTTTGTGTATGTAACTGTGATTTCTAGATGTCTTTTTTCTAGCTAAATGGTTATGTTGCACTCTCCTTTTGTTTAATGATAGTGATGTTTTGCCTATGTAACATTTTCCATTAATTATATTTGTTGCCTTATATACTAAATAACTCATTAAGTTTTCCATGTATCTAGAAATAATTGCTTCTACCATAATCATCTTTAAGTCTAACTATATCGTTTTCATCATTCTCATCTCCATCTTCTACTCCTAATGCAACGTCCAATATCATTCCATATTTTTTATTCCCATTATAAATTGCTCTGTGTACAACATGTTTTTTAAATCCAAAAATGTCTCCTTTTTTTGCTTTTATTGTAATTAAATTATTATTTAAAAATTCCTCAAGTAATTTAAATTTAGGTTCTACATCTGGCATATTAAGTATTTTTTTAGAAACAGGCTTTTTGCTATACTTTATTATAAAATCATTATCTAATATTAAATATAACTGATATCTTTTAAAATGAAATTGGAGAGATAATGATTGCTTCGGTTTTACATATAATACTTTTGTTGTACTTTTAACATTATCAGCATATAATCCATAGTGCCCCCACGGTCTTTCTACTTCTAATGTTGAAAATGGTTTAATGAATTTATTTCTCTTTAATTTCATCTTTTTCTCACCTCCCTAGCACATGTTATTCCATCTTCTGACTGCATCAATTTCTTCTTCTGTCTTTGGACCACTTGCCTTACAAGTTTCGCATTTAACTTGTTTATATTTAGTATCATGATATACATATATAAGAACATGTGTTGATTTACAATATGGACAAGGTTTTAAATTCAAGTCTATATCCCAAAACATAATATCTTCAGTATAGGGGATAAAACAGGATGTACTACCATGTCTCCCTACATATCTGTATATCCATCCACTAGGAACTCTTATAAACGTTCCTTCATAATTATTCTTTTTTTGGATGTTTACTGACTCTCCAATTTTCATTTTAAATAATCTTTTTGCTAATTTATTTTCTTTCATATCTCTTTTTTAAGACTTTCTAAAGCCTCCTCCAAATTATCGTGTATGTCTATTAATTTATCAAAATTAGTAATAGCCAACACTTGTTTACATAGTTCGTTTGGGTTGAACACTTTAAAGGCTAATCCCTCCTTATCTAGTTTTCTTTTATTTATAATAAACACTTTTAATGCAGAACTACCTATGAATTCCACATCTTCAAGATCAACCAAAATATTGGCTTTTTTATGTTTTTTCATAATTTCTTCAAGAACATTCTCAAAACTGTCCGATAAATCTAAATCCATTTTTCCAGACAATTCTACAACAATGATGTTTTCCTCTACTTCTTGATATTCTACACTACCCATTCTAACCCTCCATTATTAAATTTGGTAAGGTTTCATATTTATAATTCATATAATTTTTTTAATTTCCATTGCAAATGGAACCATGACCATAAAGGGTTACGTTCTCCTGGAATGAAGTTATCTTCTCTCCAACTCATCCACATATTTCTGTACTGAAAAAATTTAAACTTAACTTCTTTAATGGTTTCCCACAACATTATCCACTCAATTCTAGGGTAACTTATAAACCATGCTACTCCTGTATACTTTTTCAACTCCCACGTCCAAAACAAGAATCTTCCCATAGCATCTGGTAATCCACACATTATTATTTCTGCGTTCTCTGTTTTAATAAATAAACAAGCCATCCTTTCTCCTACACACACCTATAAATTAATCTAATAAATCTTTAAAATCAAGCCAATCTTTTTCTATACACAATAAAAACAAATAACCTATCATATCAGAAGTATCATTTTTTCTCAATTCATTTGCATTTTGAATTCTTTTAAGCTTATCATCTAATCTTATACAAATAGAACTTCCAGCATCGTGTTTTGAAAAAACATTCAAAGGATTTAATGCACTATCACCGTATCTTTTATTCTTCTCAAGAAGGAAATCTCTAAAATTGTCACAAGCTTTTATAATTTTCCCTTGAGTCTCAGTATATAATTTAGGTTCATCATTTTTATTTTTGTAACTAACAATTAAATCCTCTTTTTTAATATCCATTCCTATAGGATTTGCCATTTATTTCTCCTTTGATTTAATAAATTCTACCGCCTCTTCTTCATTATTACAAACTTTTATAACCTCATCAATACCTGTAATGTTAAACACTTTTTTACAAGTAGCATTTGCATCAAATAATACAAGTTTCAGCTTATTGCAAATCAATTCTTTATATGCAATTATAAAAACTTTTATAGCATAACTATTTAAATATCCTACATCGAATAAATCCATTAGTATGTGACAATTAGGATTATCTTCTATAGCCTCATTTACCATATCTTCAAAGTCTTTATCTAATGTTATATCAATATTTCCAGATGGTGTCAATATAATTATATCGTCTCCTATCTTTTTATATGCTGATTTCATTAAGTACCGCCTTCAAATTTTCCTTTTAACCTTTTATATTCTTTATATTCAGGGTCATCTTGGAATTTCTTTTTAAGAGCTTGATATTCCGCTCTTAATATTTTATTGGCTTCATATTCATATTTAGATGACGGATTTATTTCATATAATTCTATTTTTTCTATTTGCCATTCTCTATAATGTTCAAAATCTTCTGGACTATCAAACTCCCTAAAATCTGTTTCTGAAAAATCATCTAATATTTTATCTATTGCCTGCTTTGGAGATTCCCCACCTACAATTTCAAAATTAATATTACATCCCATCGTATAATCACAACCCTCTCCAATACCATATATCAATGCAATATATTTTTTAAAAGGTTCACTTCCTGTCCTTCCTTGAATAATATTCTCTGGACAAGTATATACAACGTCTCCAATTTCATTAAATAATATAAATCCTAATTTTTCATCCTTATAGAATTCTTTAACTTTATTCCACACAATCATTGCTTTTTCTTCTGATTTGAATGCTATTAAACCATATCCATCATTTTCTACACTTTCCATCATTTTTGTTTCAACAAACTCTCTATCAAAACATTTAGATAAAAGGTCAATATAATTTGTTAATTCCACATTAACATGTGGAATTACTACTATACAATAACTTTTAATGTCCTCTTTAATCCTATCCTGAAGAATGGTAAATAAATTAATCTTTTTCATATCATTTCTCCTATACAAACGTTCTAAAATTAGAGCAATCTTGACATTGCCAAGATTTATCTTCTTGTCTTTTATGCATTGTCACTCTTTTGCAATTATTACAATATAAATAATCCATATTATACATATTACACCAACTTATTAGCTTTGTAATAAACCATAATTCCTCCCTCAACATCTTGAACGGATATTACATCATCTATATCTATATTATTTTTAGATAAAGTATCATTTAAAAGATCCATATCGTATCGATGTGTCCCAAAACCTTTAGGAATATGCATAGACTCTATTATTCTTTTAAAACTTTTCATAATCATTTTTTATTGGTGGGGGTTTCCCCCCACCAAAGTATTAATTAAACTCTAAAAAGAGTAAGATGTATAATCTTGTTATTAAATTCAACAGCTTCACCGATTAATTTGGTAGAACTCTTGTCTTTTTCATCTTTCTCTTCCCTAAATTCAATTATCTTGTAAGGCTGCCCTTGAGCCTCACCATAGATAACCTTCTCCTTAAACTTCTTCAAAAGTTCCTTTCCCAGAAGCCCTTTAACTTTTTTAGGATTAAACTCAAACAAGTTGTTTTCTTCTTTTTTCATAAAAGAACTGCCCTCTTTCTCAACAACATCGTCCTTAACAGACTGCCAAGAATCTGGAAGATTATAAATATCCATACCCTTAACTTTGTTTTCTGTGATAAAGATAGCTCCAACTTGGTTTTCGATAGGTGGGATTTTCTTCATAGCTTCTCTAATGCTTGAAGACAAATCATCTAATGTTGCTGCTAAATCATCAGATGCCGGAACGTCTCTTGTAGGCTCATCTGGTTCTGATGAAAGTGAATCCATACTTGCAAACATCATATCTACTCCATTATCAATACTGTCATTAAGATTGACAGATGAAGATGTAGTAAATGTACTAGATGCTTCTGATGTAACACCACTAGTTTCATCAGACACATTAGATGCATATACATTTTGACTTTCTACACCACGACTTTTTAAACCACTTTTCTTGGTTAATCGCCTATTGCTCAGTTTAACTTGAGCATTTTGTGGTTCTCCATACACAGAACAGCTATAAAGATTAACACTATTCCAGGTACTGCCTTGATTAGAAAGATCAATATCATATGGGGTTCTACCACCATATTTCATATCTGCTCCTTTTTGTATCCCTTTGCTTTGGTGAATACATCTAACAGCAACTCGCTGCCCTTTTCCAGCCAATACAATGTGACCGTGAATAGCAGCCCTTTCTTGAGTTTTACCTCTGAAGATTTCACCTCTACTGATAAGTAGAGGTACATCCTCATTGTTTTTGACATAAACGTAGTCGATCATACCTGTGTCTTCTACTTTTACATCCTGTGCTTCTGCAAACGTGATATAATCACGTTTCTCGTCAACTTCCCTTTTAACAGGTACGATGACGTTTAGAGATTCTTCACTCATTCTCCAAGGCTCGTCTAGAACGAATCCATCCTTTTCCTCTATGACAGCCCCAATAAATTTTTGAATCTTCATGGAACTTCCTCCTTAAAATATATTTAGTAACCCTTATGGGAATACTATCTATAATACTGCAAGGATTTGTCCACCCTGAATAATAAAAAGCTCCTCGCCCTCTACTGTTATTGGCACTTTTGGTGTGTTATTATATAAAACTTTATCTCCAACTTCCACATCTAAAGGAATTATTTTACTTCCAGATATAACTCCTCTACCTTTACTTACTACTATACCCGTATCAAAATGTTGGTCAGCAGTTCCAGGCACGAAAATAGAACCTATCTTCTTCTGTCCTTCTTCTATTTCTCTTACAATTACAGCATCACCTAATGCTCTCATATTTCATCTCCTCCATTTTTTAAAAATTTAAATCTCTTTCTTTTATTATTCTTGTTTTAATATCTAAGAAAGGTAAATTTTCCTCTTTTTTTATAAATTTTATTATCTCAAGTATTCCAAGATTATCTGAAAGAGTCTCAAATATCTTTATAGGATAATTTTTAACTTTTTTATAGGAAACTATTTTCTTATTCTCAAATTCTACATCTTTTATTAATTCATAGCTTTTTGTTCTTTGAATAACATAGTGCATATCTTATACTCCTTTAACTAAAAAAATTAAGGTTTAACAATTTTATATTTATCATCTTTACTCATAAGAGGATATATTAATATATACTTATTTCCTTTTTCATTTATGATTATTTTAGAAAAAAAGGATTGAATAGGACTTAAATTGCCCATTACATCCTTAATTTCATCTATTGTCATTTCCTTTATTTCCCAATCATTTGGTAATTCTCTCATTAAAAGAGAGACAACTATTTGTGCTTGAGATTGGTTTTGGTATTGATATTGTTCATTATGGTATGTATTATTAATCTTTATTCCACCACCGATTATGAAGAAAAGATTACCAGCAACAGACAAACTAAGCAGTACTATTAATAATATAATAAGTTTTTTCACCATTTACCGCTCTTTTTTAGAAATTTTTTAATCCCTGGTTCTTCCTCTCCAGATATCTCCTTTAAAAGGAGGTCAATTTTAGGAATATCTTCTTTTTTTAAGTAGTCAGCACTTTTTATGAATTGTAAAAATAAAATAGCAACTTGTCTTAATCTTAATAATTCTTTTTCTAAATCTTCTACGGTATCATATTCATTACTAAAATTATGCCTATTGATATATCTTTCTCTAGTATTCAAAACAGAAACCTTTCTTTCATTTTATCTTAATATCTGCGGGATTTCCCAATTAATGAAGTCCATTTATATATGTTATTAATTTTATTTCAATAAAAAAACGACAAAAACATAAAAAAGCGGAAGACAGATAAAGCCTCCCGCAAATTTCAAATTAGAATACGATTTTTTAATAAAAGAACTATTACTTTTTAAATTTATTGTAATCTTCTGCTAACTTAAATATTACGTCAACCCTATTGTCGTGCTTTTGTAACTCATAACTAACAATATTTCCGTATTGATTTATGTCATCAGCAATTTTATCCACTTCTGTAAGAGTTCCTTCGAATTTTGAATGCAATTGAACAACTGCTGTTTTTGAATTAGGAAAGAAATGTTTCATAATATTCTCCATTTAATTGGTATTTTAAAATAATAAAAGGTTTTTGCTAAATGTTAAGGCTCAATACCTGCTTTTTTATTTTTAATTTTATTATTCATTTTGCACTTTAGTGTAATGTCTTACAAGACATAATACAGCAATATGAGACATAAGTTATTAATTTTTTGTAAAAAATTAATAATTATTAACTTTTGTTATTGAATTTTTACTATGATTGTGTTATATTGTTTGTATCTCTAACTAAAAAAGTATTTGGCAACATTTTTATTTCCGTGAAGAATTTAAACAAACATAAGGAGGAACATTTCTATGAACACTGTAAGTGGTTCAAAAGAAGGGTTGAGGTTAAAACAGTATTTCAAGTACAATAACCTTCTGTCAGAAATCACAAAGGTAAAAGAGGATTTACCCGATTTGGAAACTAAAAGAATTAAGCTTTTAGGAGATTTATACACCCTTCACGAAAAGAGTGGTTGGTTAATAGGAGAACTATTAATTCAACAAAGAAAAATTTTAAAGGATCGTTACCAAGATTGGCAACAATATCAAAGAGAAAACGGTGGTAATGGTGAGTCCTACACCCAAATCAAATCAATTTATGATTGGGCAGAAGCCAATAAAGATGAATTGGGATTTGGCGAAAGAACTGCAAGAAGATACATAAGATTGCGAGAGGAAACTACACCAGAAATAGGAAATCAATTAGGGATAAAAAAAGCAGAGATTATAAAAAAAGCTCCAAAGCCTATTCAACAAGAATTGAGGAAAATGGCTGTAAAAGAAAACTGGAGTACTCCTAAAGTAGAACAGGTTGTCAACATCGTCAAGAACAAAAAATCTAAAAACGTATCTATTAAGGATATAGATTTTGATAATGTAATAAAAGCCAACCTTCCAAAGATAAGTGTTAAACTTCATCCAAGGAACAAGAGTCAAATAATTATTGAAGTTGCTCCAAAATACAGAGATTCCCTCAATAATTTACTCCAAGAAAGATATATCCCTAAATTGAAACATTCTTTACACCTCTCCATGCATTCCCATTAATTAAAAAAATCGGACACCAGTGTCCTCATTTGCTGGTGTCCGATTTTCTATTATTAAGATATTAATAAGAAATTTTTATGTGTGTATATTTATAATGGCACGTTGCCACGTAATCCGAATCCTAGCATACTTGATAATGGTGTAATACCAGATTGAGTAACCTGGTTGAGGGCTGCTCCAACCCATCCCATTGACGCAAATGGGTAAGATCCTACACCAACACCAAAACTATTTATGCTGTTCATTTTAACGAGATACATTTGCTCTTTGTAAGAATTTAAAAGATTTTGCATCCAACTCGCAATGTTTCCAACACGCTCGTAAGTAATACTTAATCCAGAATCTGTTGTTGAGAAGTTTATATCTATTTCTAAAATTCCCCACGCATATAAGCATCTTATAACAGCTCCTTGAACAATTAAGTCAACCATTTCATAGGGTATTCCACCCATTAATCTATGATAAGGATTAGTTAATTTGTCTTTGCTTTCTTCAACATATTGCCACCAATATTCAGTAGTTGGAGGACTTATGTTTATTTCTATTAAAGCACCTTGAACCATTTGTTCAAGTTCATATAAACTAAATTTCTTGTCCCATCCTCCAGCGAATGATACAACGCCCCCTTCTCCTACACCATCTACATCAGAAATAGTTGTTCCTGGATTAGGAAACCTTCTTCTCACTAAATCTATTCTTGTTAATAACATCTCTATAATATAATGCTCTGCCCATGTCATAACCTTAAATAAGGCAGGGTCAAAAACAGTATAATCTGTTATACTTCCAGATGTTTTTGGATAGACATTTGTGTTATCTATTTGAATATCAAAAATATCCTCATCCCCTGTTGATGTTGTTAATGCTCTCCAAGAATAATAATCTTTCAAGTCAGTTATGCCAGTACTAGTATCATACATAACATAAGCAACTCTATCTGGATTTTCTATTTCTTCAGTAGCTATTGTAACGTGAGTTAAATCTTGCTCCGTTATATCAATTAATCTTAACATAGTCACCTACTTCCATTATTCTGGAATAGTTTCTTCAAATAAATCTTCTTCTCCTATTTCCTCAATAGGTCCTTCTGACATTAAGCTTTCTTCCGTTTCAGTCGTTTTTTCTGGCTTACTTTCCAATATTTCTTTTATCTTTTCGATGATTTTCATTTCAGCAGAACCATCTTTTAAATAAAATTCAGATGCTCTTATAAAATCTTCAATAGACATCTTTCCTGCCCAAGCATCTAATGTTGGTTGTAACCAGTTTCTTAATTGTTTTTTATCTAAAGAATCAATATCTTCTAAATCTATTGATCTTAATATATTAAAACAAACTTCTGCACCACCAGTTGATTCAGCAATCACGAATCTTATTAACCCTTCGTCTTTAGATAACTTAATATCAACACCCATTACATCTTTAATTTCATTTTCAGAAGCAATCTTTTTAATAATATTTTCAAGTTCTTTATAAGACTCTCCTTCCAAAGTAAAAGTATTACTATTAAGTTTCATTTTTTACTCCTTTATTTATATTTTAAACTTTCAACATATCTCATAATTTCTTCTTCCCTAAAATAGTAATTATGATCTTCTACATATTCTAATAGAATTTTTGCTATATCTTCAGAAGACCACTTAATTATTGGTCCTCCTATATATCCCTTTTCTTCTAAAAAGCTCTCTACTTCCGAATCATGATTTAATTGAGTCTTAGAAAAATTAATTAATATATCTTTTAAATCATCAATTTCATAAACCCAACCTTCATCACTTTGCTGTGCCTTTTTTATAGAAAAGTTTATTGTTCCTTCTTTTTGAGAAAGTTTGATATTAACTCCAGAAACATTTTTAATTTCATTTTCAGAAGCAATCTTTTTAATAATATTTTCTAATTTTTTGTATTCTTCTTTTTCAAAAGAAAAAGTATTACTATTAATCTTCATTTTTTACTCCTTATTTTTATACTAAAAATATATCACATTAAAAAATTCTACTAATAAAGATATTAACATCAAATATCATAGAAAATTCTCCGTATTTTATATATCTTTCTCCTTCATTAGTAGGGTTTTCAAACTCTAAATCTATAAAACTTGAATCTATTTCTTCAAAAGGATGTTTATTACCAGAGTACATAGCCTGAAATCCTTTTACAAATTCTGGTAATTTCATTTTAATAATTTCTTTTACAGCTTCATTAAATCCCTGTTCATCCATAGAAATATTATTTATTAAATAATTGTACATGTCTTCTTTAGCAAATTCAATTATTTTTCCTTCATTTACTATTGGCTCTCTATCTTCATTAAAAAATTCTTCCCTTTCCTCATAAGGTATTGGACTTACATCTATACTTATAGAAATTTTTCCTATTTCATATGGATCTGGGTTCATAGTACCTTCACTTGAATAATAATCAAAATATTCTTCAACTTCTTGTTCCCAATTTTTATCAAAATTAACATCAAAAATCTCTATGTATTCATCCAAAGATCTACTTCTACCAAATTTGTTATAAATTGGAAATCTTGTTTTATTTTTGTCTATTGCAAACTTAATAAGTCCTTTTTCTTTTGAAAGTTTGATATTAACTCCAGAAACATTTTTAATTTCATTTTCAGAAGCAATTTTCTTAACTACCTCTTCTATACTTTTGTAATCCTCAATTTTCAGATCGAGTTTCATTTTTAAATCTCCTGAATTATAGTATAGTAGGTTTCATTTCATTTACACATAATCCATACAATAAATATCTAAATCGGCAGTAGCGACTCCGGCCTCCACTTTTGCAATAAGTATATAATCAATCTCTCTGTCTGGATCAAATTCTATCAAATCTTTACTAGAAAAAGAATCTCCATCATCAATTCCTATACCTACAAAATTAGTAGGGTCATTAGTAAACTCCATCATTTCTTCTTGAGAGATAAAGTTGATTTCAACCTTTTTACCGCAACCATTTTTTACATAGATATTTTTAGGAGTCGAATTTCCTATCTTACATGTTTCCACATATTGATAACCCGTACTCGTTGTATTCAACTCTGCTATAGTAACGGTGACTTTTTTGTTCTTCACTGAATTTCCTCCTACATTTTACTTCTTTTATCGTATAGTGCAGTCCTTATTTCACTATTTTGAACAACGTTAGGATGAGTTATAATAAAATCAAGTTCCTCAACATTCAAGTCTTCTGTTAAAGCCCATTGAGTAAACTCAATAGAGGTCATCCCAAGATGAGCACTTTCTGGAACACTTGAAAGTCTGAGCTTTTCCAATTTACTTAAAACAGTAGGTCTAATCCTTGGTGTTGTAGGCTGTAAAGGAGGAGGATTATGTGGAAGATTAACCTGTTGTTGGTTTTGGGCTTGCTGTGCTTGTTGCGATACTTGTGCTTGACTGATTTTCATTTGCTCAATTCTTCTCTTATTATCAAGCTCTATCTTTTTAGCTTCAAGATATTCTTCTGGAGTAAGTCTTTGCAACATTGATTTTCCTAAATCACCAGCCAACATGTTCCTTAAATCCCTAGACTTTTTAAGATCATCAAGAGTAGCATATCTTAATAAGTCCTCACTCTTTCCCCTCAACACGTTCATGTCTAAATCAGATATTACAACGTGTCCGTTTGAATTGTTTTTAACATAAAATGTTTCGTTACCGTACTCATCCATAAAAACTTTGGCTTTAGCTGTTACTTCAGTAACACTTTTAGAGGATTCTCCGAGTTCTCTCTCTATCTCCTCTATTTTAGACTTGGTATCACTTTGAGAAGTATCTACAGCAACTGGTTGTTGTGGAACTTCTCCGCTAACATTCCCCTGAACTTGTTGTGTTGTTTGAAATTCAGGAGTAATTGTTTGACTTGTTTGAGTCGCTTGTAGATTTTGGGCATCAGTTGGAACAACGTAACCGTTAACTCCATCTTGAGTGATGTCCCTACCAACTAACTCACTTTGTTTTTGAGCCTTTCTCATTAGCTCTTCTTGTAAATTTGGATTCATTTCATATCTCCTTAATATTATATTAATACATTAAAATATAACTATAATCAGTAAAATTTTAAGTATTCTTTGACTTATTTATTTCTAATAAATCAGGATTGCTTTCAAGAAAATGTACAACTTCTTCTATAGAAAAAGGCTTTTTTTTATACAATTCACCATATATCATTTTAGCAAGTACATAATCCTCCTCATAATCAACTGTCAATCGAGGATATCCTAAAGGGCTTTGTAATCCAGCATTATAAAATTCAACATTGAATTTATCTCTATTATTTTTAATGTAAGTTGTTACATGTTCTCTATCAGATTTTTTCGTTACTTCATTGTATGTTCTTTGAATGGCTTCACTTTTGAATATTTCTATGCCTGTTCCTATAGGAAGTCCAACCATAGCAAGTAAATCAAATTTTTTTTCAATTTCTCTTTTAATGGCAAAAGAACCGTAATTAACGTCAATAAAAGGGTTATCCCCCGTTATTCTTGCTATGTATTTACTAGGATATTCCTCTGAAATTATGTAAAATCTCTCTAAAACATCCTCTATAGCACCTACAAAAACATTACATCTCATTTCAAATGCTAAATCTATTATAGGTTTATTAGAACCACAGTAACTTGTAGCTACAAACACCTCATCTACGTTCTCAAAAGCTTGAACTCTTTCAATTACGTGTGCTAACAAAGGTTTTCCAGCCAAATCAAGCATAGCTTTATCTGGTAGCCTATTAGATTTCATTCTTGCCTGTATAACAGCTATTACGTTTTTTCTCATACGGTAGGAATATTCTTCATCTCATTTTTAATATTATAAAATGATAATGAATTTAGCAAAAATTTTAAGGATATTTTTTTATTGGTTTATAAAATTCGTCCCTGACAGGAATCGAACCTGCTATACATAGTTTTAGAGACTATTGCCTAGCCATTTGGCTTCAGGGACGAGTAACTTTACGCTACTTTTTCTTCAATCCAATGTCTTTTAACACTAACAATTGTCATATTATCAACTTCAAACTCCAATTCGTACTTTTCACAGAGTTTTATGACTCTTGCATTGACCATATATACTGTTGAGGTATCATTTACTCTGTTAGGTTCGATTTGGTCAAGGGTTTTCCCCCTACACATACTTAAAAATATGTGATTTGACCGAAATTCAAGGTAAGGGTAGTCCAAATTGCCTTTTTCACGTTCAATTTGCATCTCTTTTTGGATTTCTTGATAAGAAGAGTCTTTATCTTTCATAAATTCGGGCAAATTGCTCTTATTTAGACATTTTGCAAGCCTACTTTCAAATTTTCGGCTTAAATGTTTCGAAATTCTTAATTTTTTTGCTAAATTCTTGTTATGTTCTCGTAATTCGATGTATTCTTCTCTAATCATTGTAAATCTCCTTATAATTAATTTATAAATTGTGGTTGGTAGGTAAATTAATCATAGGAGGTGAGCGAGAACCTCTATTGGCGGGAAATTTTCTTAATATTTTGATAATCTAGGTCATTTTTTGCCTCCTTAACTTATAAGGTTCAATTTATTATAAAAGTTACAGTTTGTCAATAAAAAAACCCTTCTAAAAATAAGGAGGGTTTTTTTATTGGTTTTCTGTTCAATTCTGCTCAATTCTTATCTCTTCTGTTCAGTTCTCGTCATATCTTTTCAGCTCTTGCCACCTCACTTCTTTTAACTAATTTGACCAGCTAAGTAATGAACTTAGAAAACTTCTTTAAAAGTTCTGGTCTTTTCTACTCTTAACTTCTCAGATCTAAACTATTCAAATCTCGTCTACTCTTAACTTGCCTGATCTAGTCTGTTCCTATCTTATAACTAATTTGGGCAGTTAGGTAACGAACCTAATTAATTTCTTTAAAAATTCTGCCCTCCTCTGTTCTGGACAATTCTTTTCTTTCCTATTCTTTACTCATCAAAACTATCCTACTCTACTCATGTCTGCTCTTTTCTTCTCTCCTCTTTCCATTTAACTAATTAGGGCAGCCAAGTAATGAACTTGAACAATTCCTTTAAGAATTCTGCCCTCTTTGCTATTCTTGTCTTCTCAGATCTAAACTATTCAATTCTCGTCTATTCTTAACTTGCCTGATCTAACCTGATCTTATCTTATAACTAATTTGGGCAGTGGAGGATTAGAACCTCCACTAACAAACCAAAGTTATATTAACCAACCTTTGCCCAATTCTTATCTTTGATAACTGGATTAAATGGTTCAATGGTGTCTGATGCAACAATGCCTTTAATTGAATATGTTCCATATGTTCCAGAATTTTCCGGTCTCCAGGCACCGTATCCAGATAATGCTCCAGCTTTTACTATTATCTCAGTCATTTGTTCTGGACTAATAACGTTTTCATCAAAAGCAACTCTTAAATTTAAAGTCCAATCAGAAAACATTGCTCTGTAAAAAGGCACCAAACTCCCTTTCTTACCACCGAGATTTCCAAGTTCAATGCTTTTATCGTACTTTTTATATTTAATTGGAATTAAACCTCTCCTTGCTGTAGGAACTACAAAAATAGCCGCCTCTAATGCTTTTTTCATTTTTCTTCCTAGGAGATTTTGACCAACATTTACAAACGATTTTTTAAATCCTATTGCAGGTACTCCTACTAAACCTTTTTTTTCATCGAGCCAATGAGCCTTTCCTTTACATTCCTCATCAGGGTCAACTGCTTTGGTTCTTTTAAGGATTTTATTTTTTTCTTTTTCAAAATCTTCTCTTCGCTCTTTTAAAAGATTTTTTGATTTTGCGTTTTGAAGAAGCTCTGTTTGCCCTTCAATAACAAACTCAATCCACGAAATAAATCGAGATGGCTCTATAATATTTAGATTATCTTTTACAGAGCCTCCCTTTTTTTCTGCTTTTTTGCCTAATTCTTGTACACTATCCTTTTTCTTTGGCATAATTAATTCCTCCTGCTAATTTAATATTAAATCAAAGGCTCATATTCATTCACAATTTCTTGTAAAATACTAATCACCTTTTTTAATCTTTTTTCTATTGCTATAAAATGTAAATTTGCTTCACAATCATTTATAAGTGCTTTAGCTAATTTAACATATTGTAATGCTTGTTTCTTATCATCTATAATTATATCCGATAAATATTGAATCCTTTTATATTTTTTGTTAGATGTTGTTTTTACTCCATGAGAGCTATATTGAACAGGTATCTCTTTAAGAGAGTGTTTTATTATTTTATTGGCTGGTGCTTTTATTCTTGGTATAGGAACAAATGTAATAGACCTTTCTAATTGAGATATTTCTCTTGAAACATAAAGCAAATGCCCTTTCTTTTTATCCATAGTTAGAAGCTTGTGTATTTCTCTAAAATTATTAGAATCATATTGCTTTATTAACATCTTTGCTATTTCTTTTGTAGTTTCTGCTCCAGTTTCATTTAAAAATTTGTAATAATCTTCTATACAAAGATTTTCATCAATATTTTTGCTTATCGCTTTTTTATGAAAAAAACTTTCTTCTTTGAACTTCCAACTTTTAATTTCGATTCCAATGTCATTTAGTTCTTTTTTTATAGACGATGTAAACTTAACCATTAATTGTCCCCTAATATAATGTGTACATTAAATATACATTACTATTATCCAATAGTCAAGTATTTTTTAAAAAAATTAAAAACCACCTTCTTATAAGAGGGTGTTTTTTTAACTAAAAAAACCCCCCTGTTTCCAGAGGGGTTTTGTTAAAGACTAAATTATATCGTAGTTAGAATTTATGAACTCATCCAGCCAGGTATAGTAGCTGAAGATTTAACAGCACACGCAACCGAACGTGGGTTAACAATTACTTGACTGATTTGCTCAAGGAATAACCATCCATAGGCTGGCTGGTTAAACACGAACATATCAGCAGGAAGTACTGTAAGCTCTACCCTTATAGGCATTGCTCCAAGATATCTTCCTTCTGTAACAGCGAAGATAACGCCTTCAGGAACTGAAACGTTTTCAATTCCAGCTTCGTCAACACCCGCAGTTACGAATATGTTAACGCCCCAAATACTTCCAAAAATACCTGTTAAGAGAAGATCTCTTGAGGTAATTGGATCGTAATCGATTGCGTTGATGTTTTTCTTCAAGTCACCAAGTTCCGCCCTATTCATAATGAACTTGTCAACAAGTAATCTGTGTCTTTCAACTTCGTATTGAAGTGTTTCAAGAACAGATTTGCTTATTGTTGAAGTAACATTAATCTGTGAGTTCTCAAGCGTAGATGCTTGGTAAAGCTCTTTAAGACCATTTCTATCTTCTTTCAGCATAATCTGAAAGGTGGTCTTGTCGTGTGTTCTGTCTACGATGTCATACTGTCTTTGTGCTATCTCTGAGATAGTGATGATTGGTCGTGCAGTTACTAAGAATTCAGGTGGGAAAATCCTGTTTCCTTTAACTACAGTCTCAACTGTCTGACCATCTTCTTGGATAATAAGAGCAGTAACGTTTACGTCTTTTTCATAGGAGTTAATCTGACCTTGTGCCAGATTGTGAGTCCTATATACCTGTCTGATGAATCCTTCATAGTCTAGTCTATCAAGGATGAGTGGAATCATCTCTGCTCCAAATCGTAGCCTTTCAGCTTCGTCTGCCGCAAATACAGACTCAACGATTCTTTGCTTTTCTTCTGGAGTGTAAAAAGATTGTGCTTGTTTTCCTGGTCTCTGATACTGTGCTCGAAGTCCTGCGAACTTCATTTGCTGGTTTATTAAGTCTTGGTGATCATACGCATTAAGATTGCCTTTTGAGTCAAACATGTCTTCCTTGGATTCTACAAGTCTTCCGGCAGAGTTTTGTCCACCAAAAGATTTAGGGTTTAACAGCCTTTCGTCATATTTCTTTGCTATTGCAGCAGTTTTGACAGTTTTCTTTTCCATTTTTTCAGCCCACATAGTAGCCTCCTTATGATAATCTCATTTGAAATTGAAGTTCAGGATCGTTGGCTGATGGAACCTTTGTTACGAATCCTATTGTGACACCAGTGCCACCTATAGTTGGAAGACCGTTTGCACTAACTGTAACTGCTGCATTTAATGCCCAAGCAGCGTCAGTTTCATAAGCCAATGTAGCAATCTCACCAGAACCTTCAATAATCGCAGCACGACCACTACCAAGAGTCTGATCTATTCCTGTTAGATTAGGATCTTGATATCTATAGTCAATTAATACAGTTTCAGTTGCACCGATACTTGAACCACCTCCAGCGTGGGTAATTATACCATTAGTTGCATTAACAGTATAGTCAGTAGTTACGGTGTAAGCGGTTCCATCAGAATCTGTTACTCTAACTGATGCACTTTGGATATTTGCGTTATTCAAAGTTATTGTTGTACCAGAACCTGTAAATGTTCCACTTTCATCAATCACAGGACGATAGAAACTAGTAGTCTTGTGGCAGAAAAACATACCAATAATTTTAATGTCGGCTGTGTTATCTGCAACTTTAGCTAGTCCAGTAGTTCCATCAAGAGTTGCAATATAACCTGCAATGAAGTCCGCAGAAGAATCTACGTCTCTCCATCCAGATATTATGTTGCCGCTCAGTTTACGAACAGAATTAACAATTCCATTCCTCCCGATTGGGGGCAATACTGTACTCATAATTGCCGTTCCTCCTTACGATTGATTAGTATCCTCGCCTTTCACGGGATACATCTTCCCAATATTTACGAAATTCCTCTCTTCGATCTTTGCTTGCTTGAGTACCTCTAAGAGGAGCAGTGTCTTTTTCTTCAACACTCGCTGTTTTATCTCTCGAACTTTCCTCTGAAGATTCCTTTACAGGTTCCTGAGTTCCATCTTTTATTGTATAGTCCTGTACGAACTTTGCAATCTTTGTAAATTCGTGAATATCTTTTTCCATAAATGTCTCAAAAGCTTCTTTCATAATCAATTTCTGATTATCTTCATAACCATCTATAAATGAATTATGAGCAATAGCTTCAGCAGCCTCTTTCTCAATACCATACTCGACAAGATTAGTAATCATTGCCTCTTTAAGAGGACAATCAAGTATGCCTTTCAATTGCTGAAGTGATGCCAATTCAACAGCGAGCTTTGCTTTATTAACATTGTTTTCAACGCTGTGCTGTCTAATTCTCTCAGCAACTTCTACAGAAACTTTTCCTTTCTGTGCTTTAAGATTAGAATCAAGACCATCTGGATGAATAGTTGGAGCTAACTTATCCTTTGCAGGTTGTTGCTTAATCTCCTTATTAATTTCATTAGCTTGATCTTTTGCAGTCTGTGCGTTAATAGGATCTTGGTTTTGCTTGTTTAAATCCTTAAAAGGATATAGCTGTGCTTCCTTTTTCATTTCTGATAACCTCGTTTTTATTTTGTCGATTACATTAGAAGCCGTAATCTCCGAAATTTCATCTTCAGAAGCTTTCTTTTTCTCTTTCTTTTCACTCTTTGATCCTTTCTCTCCTGTTGTTACTTTCATAGCATCATCACTCCCCTTTCCTCTAGTAATGTTTCCTGGAGTACCGGCAGTACCTTCTTTTGTCTCCTCATCATCGTCACTTTTTTCTCCGCACTCGTCATCATCTTCTTCCGCTTGCTTAACAACCTCAGTTTCTTTACTGGCAACAGCTTCCGGTTTCTTGTCTTCTTCTTTGTCTTCTTTCTTTTCGAAAGGACTCTTTGACTTTTCTAAAGTACCTTTGCCTTTGTCCATTTCACCTTCAAGATCATCGAAATCTTTTTTAGGAATACCTGCGTCTCCTTTAAGACCTTCGCCTTTCTCAAGCCAATCTACAAGCTCTTGAATTGCGTCTTTTAATTTACTTATGATTCCTTCTAATCCGCCACCTGCTGGTTTAATGTCTGCGATTCCACCTGGCTCGCCCATACCCAGCGCGTCAAGACCAGCTAGTCTTATACGAGTATCATTGTACTTTTTTAAAAGAGCTTCAACTCTTCTTCTAGACGATGATAGTCCCTCGACCACACTAGAAACATCAGTAGCTTCTTTGAGTTCTAAAACTCCATCCTTTAGTTGAACTTTTCTCATTAGAACACTCCTTTTAGTATTTTGGTTTGAACTTTCCTTTGGCGGGTTTACACCCGTTGTATCGTTGTCTGGTTTTTTAGCTAATTGAGTAGGTTGGGGTGTTCCGACCGATTGACTAGTGGGAGGTAGTTGTGTAGGTTTTCCTACATCAACTCCGACTAACGACTGATCTTCCTTTTCTTCTTCAGGTTTTTTCATTAAAACATCTTTGAATAATTGCTGAACGTCTTCTACGTCCCTATAATCAATTAAATCTTGAATTCGATCAGTTCTCCAACCTTCTTCTATTAAAGTATCTAGCAATGAATCTAGATCTTCTATTTCATCTCTTTTAACTATCTTATTAATATCTTTTCTTAAACTTGACAAAGAGTCATCGTTTAATTGTTCTTCTGGCGATTTTTGAGGAACTGCTCCTGGTACGGGAGGTTTAGCTCCAGTTCCAGGGGGTGCTCCTACTCCACCTAAAGGAGGTGCTCCAGCTTGACCCGTAGGTTTAACTTGCTTTCCTCCGCCTTGTTGTGCTGGAGGTCCTAGCTTATTAGGGTCAGGAGGAGTCTTGCTCCCTTCTCCTTGTGTTGGTGTATGTAAAGAGGGCAATTCAGTTAAATTCGGATTACCCGCACTATCCATTGTTTCAGGCATAAATTATTCTCAATAAAACGCTATTATTTTCGTACTTAAAAAAATAAGAACGGATATCCAAATTTTAAGGATGGAGGGGTAAAAAATTCCCTTTTTTGTGTAGACAGATATATATTTTTGTGCAATTACATTATTAGAGATTCGAAAAGACTTTTATCTCCTTTATCTTTTTCCGGTTCTTCTCTCTCTATACTAAGAGGAACTCCGGTTATATCTCCTGATTCTCCTGTTGGAAGTTCTGTTTTTTCTTCTTCAAGTTCCATTTTACCTTTTTCTTTAGGTATTGCTCTTTCATCGATTGGAGGAAGATCAGTACTTTCTGGAAGTTCTTCGGAAACTTCAGACATGGTTGGATCGGAAACACCTATGTCATTATCTTGTTTGTTATAAAATTCATAAAATTCTTCAGGAGTATCAAATTTTAGTTCCATACCTCCTTGTTTTATCCCAAACTTTTTATTAATTTCATAATTAACATAAGCCCATGTATATTTAAACTCATCTACGGTAACTTCAGCTTTTTTAGCCCATTCAAAAAAGGCAGTATCTAAATCCATAACACCTTTTGTATTACTTATAAAGTCCCAAAAGCTCGCTACATGATCTTTTACTTTTTCTTTATTAAGAGCCATACTGAATCCTCCATTTCCATTTAATAATGTTTAAATATTAATAAAAAACATGGCAATTTTAAGGTTTTTTTTAAAAAAGATTTGACTTTTATCAAAAAGTAATGTATATTTAATGTATACTAAAAAGAGGTTGGTGTATATGCATTCAAACTTATCGTACATAAAAGAGTTCAAGGAAGATAATTTTTATAACATGAATTATTATGATTTAGAATTTTGGAGAGTTTTAGAATATTCTCTTTATCTTTTATATTCAAGACCTGTTGACCCAGACTTTGGGCAAGCACCAAAAAATTTTAACCCTATTTTAAGATGTGCTGGTATTGGTTTGTTTGATCCTTATATGATTGGTGGTAGCGAGGCTCGATATTTAGGTGTTGAAGGTTGGAAAGCTTGGCCAGAAAAAAACGGTTTAGAAAGAACCGTATTGTTATTAGAAAAAAATGTTGATGCTATAAATAATCCAAACTTTTACAATAAACCTATTGTAGGAGAAACAAAGTATACAAGACACAGCCTATTAATAACAAATCATTTTATGTTTACAAAGGAAGTCATTTCAGAAAATGAGATTATAATAAATTTTTGTAATATGAAAACCAAAAAGTTTAAGAGAGTTCACATAAAAAATTTAAGCATAATTAAAGATATGGTTTTCAACAAACAAAACTATGATGAAAATTTGATAAAATCAAATGTAGTTGATGGTTCTAATCTAGAAATAAAGGATGAAAATGTTAAAGAAATTCTAAAAAGGTTAGGTTTTTTAGAATCTGAAATAATCTATTTAAAATAATGCAACTTCTTCAACAGGTTCAATCTCCTCACCATATGGAGCAACTTCATAAAAATAAGATCTTCTGTTTATAGGGTTTCCTCCAACAGAATCTCTTTCATTTATAGTTATTTTTATGTGTCTTGTTTCTCTTGAAGTTGCCAAAACTATTTTTGCAAATGAACTCATAGCTTCTTGACCAGCTAATGTTTCTAATGCTTCAGAAACTCTTCTAAAAGCCTCCTCTTCATCGTTTATATACATAAATCTTGACATTACATCTTTAACAACGTTATACCCAATATCTGAACCAGTTACCGAAATAAGTCTGCCCCCAACTTTATCCCATTCAATGTAACCTCGTATTGCAGGAAAGCCCTCTGATTCAATTAAATAATCACCAATCGAATGTCTTTCTTCAGTAGCCTCTTTCTCTCTATCTAATTCAAATGCATCAAGAACATCTTGACCTATTTTATTCCAAATATCAGTAACTTCTTTTATTGATAAATTCTCTTTTTCTACCCAATCAATAAAAACATCTTCTATTGTAGATACTCCTTTAACGTTGCTTGCGTATTTCCAAAATTCTTCAGATCTACTTTCTATTTTTTGGATGTATGTCTCTCCTATTTGTAATTCCTCTTCAATCCATTGTTTTGCTGCGGCTTGACATTCGTTGAGATTTCCCTTATCTTCTAATACCGAATGCATTTTCTTTAGAATTTCTCTCTCATCTTTTATATCTAAATCTTTTGCAATATCTGCTATTGATTTTGCACTACCAACAGTTTGAATTTGTCTCGTGAATTCTCCTAATTTATCTATAACATTATCGTGAGATGCCGCTTTAGGCATATCCCCTTCTTCTGGTTCTTTTTTTGTTTCTTCTGGATTTCCTCCCTCAAGTCCACCTTTTTCTGCCTCTCCTGGTCTTCCTATGTTGGTTTCGGCTATCTCTGCTATTAATTCTGCATCTTCTTCAGTAACTTGCATACCAGTATTTTGAGAAATTAAATTAGGATCTCTTGAAGTTAATATTTTTCCTGTATCAGAAGTAATATCTTTTAAATCTTCTTCAGTAAGTACCGTTTCTGCAACTTTGATTCTATCAAAATTTTCGTAACTTATTTTATTATAATTTTCTATAGTATCTTTAAGTTTTTGATACCACCCTCTTAAAGGATTGGAAATCTCATCAGTTTCGTTTTCGTCAACCATTTGTGCTTTTTCTAACACAAAAGCAACAAACTTCTTTATAATTTCATCAGAGATATACCTTTTAATAGACTCTTTATCTTCAGTAACACCTTCTGGTGCTGGAGTCTCTGGTACGCTTGAAATGTCACTTTCTAAAACAGCATCCTCTTGAGCCCCCCTAACTTTTAGGGGGAGTTCTGGGTTTGTTAGTCTATGTAACAGTTCCCTTATTCTACTTGCTTGTTTTAATAAAACGTTATCTAAAGAAGCCATTGGTTGTTCTCCTCTTTCCTTTTTAGATTTATAAGTTACATGCAATTGCATCTCATTTTGAAAAGCCCTATCAGTATGGTACTTTTCTTTAAATTGTTTCACAAGTTTTGACACTTCTTTTTTAGTAGCCAGTTCTATTGTGTCTACTTTAACACCACCCTCATAAATATCAACTAAGTAACCTTTTCCAACTTCAGCACCTGGTCTTTTTTTCTTAATAAAAATATCAACGCCAGCACCTGGGGTAACTTTTTCTCTACGTTTTGTTTCATCTTGAGAAGTGTCTTCCTCTTCGTGTATGTCTTCTTTAATTACTGGCATTATTACATTTCTTCTAATTTAAGATTCTTATGCCACTTTTAAATTTTCTAATCTATATATTAATTGATCAAACTGATTTGATAGTCTCTTTTTTTCGCTAATTGTACTAGCGTCCTTAATCATTCTATATATTGTGTTCATAAGATATATAACTTCTTGACCTTCTTCTGTATTAGCTACTTTAAGTAATCTTCCAGGAAGTATATCACTAACAGCATCAATAACGTATGCAGTATTACATGCGGGACTAGAAACTACAGACAATTCATAAAAATCCACACCTTTTAGTAATTCTGCAACTCTTCTCCCGTTATACCTTCCACCTCTTTGATATGTGAGGTGTGAGCACATATCAGATTCCTTAACAATCTTTTTACCACAACATGTTGCTATTGAATATTTAATAGAACATCCCATAGAAACAGGAACTCTTGTAGGATATTTTTGAAGAGTTCTAGCAATACTCGGTGCTTTTTTAGAATCCAAACCATACAGACACACAACGTGACCATCTTCATAATCCTTAGTCATCATCATAGAATCGAAAAGCAATCCTATAGAATTTTCAAAAGACTGACTCTGGTGATCTTTATAAAGAGCGGCAGTTCTAAATGTTTGGTATCTTGGTATCCCTTTTTCTGGGTGAATCTCTTCCAATTCAGTACGATCAAAATAATCAGCATTTTTATTAACCTTAGATTCCCAAATACCTTTACCGTATTTACCATAGAAATCGCCAAAGTCTAATGCTCTTGTTGTACCGTAAATATAATCTTCAACAATTGGAGAAAGCCAATGCGTTCCTCTTTTAGTTTCAATTATTTCAGCTATTTTGTCCTTGTCTTTTTTACTGAACTCTTTGAATTGTTTATAGGTACTCGTTCTTCCGTAAATTGGTCTTACATTACTCATTGATAATCTCCTATTTAAAGTTCTCCTAGATTTTCTTCCTCTTGATAAATTGCAGCCTCTAAATCATCATCACTTATTAACATACTTTTAAGTTCAAGTCCTAAAAGATATTCCTCATCACCTTCTGTTGATTCTAACATTAAATTGTATGCTGCATCTTCTACTAGCTCTGCCGGAACACTATGTCCAGCACAAATTACCTCATTATGGTCTATAGTTTTCTTAAATATTATCCATCATTCTTCTTTGTTCTTTAATTTTCTTTTTATCTATAAGGTGAGATTCACTTATAAAATCTATATCCACATTTAAATGCAAATCATCACCCTCTATTTTAGTTACAATTATTTTAGGAGTTTCAAAATTAGGAACTCCCTCAATACCTCCAGAGATATCTTCAGCCAAAATCTCTCTAAACAAGTAATCCTCTTCTTCAGTTGAAAAATAAATTGAAATTGCATAGTTAACATCATCTTCGGTAAGTTCTCTTTCCTCATCAGCACTATAAAGAATATCTTCAACAGCTTTTAATAAAAGAGACAAACTCACTTTACTATCAAATGATGCATCTCCTTCTGGCATTATATACTCTTGTCCATAATCATCTTCTTCTTTGTAAAAAGATAGATTAACATTAAGGTTTTCGACATTAGTTTTAAATTGGTTAGCAATTTTTACATCTGGAGAATCTTCAAAAATTGCTGTTTTCAAGAGTTCATTTATCCCATCAATATTCTTTAAATTCATTCTTAAACTCCTTTCTTCAGCTTCTTTTTCCATCTTTTTTAACTTTGTATAATAATCTGGTATCTCGTAAAGGTGATCGAGTGCTATAAGTTCAGCAACTTCTCTATTATTAGTATGTTCCATTTCAACTTCAATACCCATATCTAATTGTTTTTGATCAACCTCGTTCGGAGTTAAATGTTTTCCAATCCCTTCCCAATTATCTGTATTAATTGTTACAGAAAACTTCATGGCAATTCTCCTTTTAACCTTTTAAATTTAAAAAGTAATAAAATTTTGGCTAATTTTAAGTTTGTTTAGATAAGTTTTCTTGATTCCAATGCCATTTTTAAGAACTCCATAAATAACTGTAATGTTTCAGCATCCATCTCTACAAGACACGTTTCTGGTAGGGTTTCTTGCTGTTCTTCTGTTATAAATAAAATGGCATTATCAATAATTTGTGATGGGTTTTCTTGCGGTAAAATTTGTTCAAAATCCTCTATACACTCTTCTTCTTGACTACTCAATCCATCAGGATATGTTTTATAATATAATCTTTCAGCATCCTCATCAGATATGTTAAAATCATCCATTATTAAATCTTTTATTTGTTGTTTGTCTAATCCTTTTTGCTGTCTAATCCATACAATTATTTCTTGTTCTTTTTGTGAGTCAAATCTTTGATAAGCCTGGGGTTTAGCAGGAGAATTTATAATTGAAGGATTGCTCTGCATCATAAAAGCAAATTTTCTTTTTATTAATTCTTTATACATAATTATCTGTTTATTTCCTTAAAAGAAAATTTCTTATCAATTACTGTTACAACAATATTTAAATAATATTCCTTATTGCATTTAGAACATTTTACAAAATAAGAATCTTCCAATATTAAAAAAGATTCATTTCCACAAGTACATTTCATTTTTTATTGCAAAAGAATTCTCTCTAAATCCTCAATTGCAAGTTCTTCTTTTTCTTCAGCAGCCATAAAATCTTTGCACTTTTGTAAGTATTCACCCATCATTTGTTTTTTCTCATCAATAACGGCATGTTCCTCTTGTTCCGCACTTTGAAGATCTTGTAAAGCATCCCTTGCTTCCTCAACTTGTTGTTCTGCATCCATTGATTTTCTTACTAGTTCATTTATATTATTTGCTTTTCTAAATTCCATTTTAACACCTCTTATATTGTGTATCCTAACAACTTCAAAAAATCATCTCTATAATCCATAATTTTTTGAATGGTTTCCGCATCTTGTTGCACAGAAAGTTTATTAATTAACCCATTTGCAAATTCATTTATTAATTCTTGAAGTTCTTGCGTAGTCCATTTAAATGCTTGATCTTCTTTTACCATTTCTTCCATACTTTTAATATTTCTAAACTCCATTTCAAATCCTCCATGTATCTTCATATCCCTTAAATGAGATTTAGCCTCTTCCTCCGTTTTGTGGGAAGATATTATTTTCCCGTTCTTATGATCTTTTATAACCCAAGGTGCTGATTCACCTTTAGAGTTTTTATGACCTTCTACGTGTTGTATGTAACTATACTTGTTCATCTTTTATTTTAAAATTTATTGTTCCTTTTTCTTTGTCTAAATAAATAAAAGCCTCTTCAATATTTTCGATGTTGTTTTCTTTAGCTATTTTTCTCAAAGTTCTTTCAATATTAAAATAATCATCATCACTTAATTTCATTTCGTTTGCATAAACGTTGCGTCTAAAAAAATCAGCTTCTTGTTCCATTCCATTTTCCATAAGAAAGTCATATACTTGATGTTTTAATTCAGTATTCCCTTCTGTTTCTCTTTTTACATATGATATATTACCATTAATAAAACTCTCCGCAAGTTTCATTACAATTCTTTCTTGCATCCCTGATTCTTCAGAAGATTTTCTCTTTTGTGATAATGGTCCTGATTTTCCAGGTCCATGAACTTTTGTTGGTTCGTCTAAATATTTCTTTGGTATTTTATCTATAATAGTTCTCATGATATACTCCTTTGATTTATTATATTTTTTACCGCTTTCTTCAATAGCTTTTATCTGATCTAAAAGTTTTTTAGGAGCACCTTTAGATTTTAGATAACTAATCCATTGTCCAGGGGTTCTCCCTTTCTTTGCAAATTTGTCGTAAAAATTATTTATCTTCATTTCTCTTGATATTTCCATATTACTCTCCTTTATGTTTTTCACTATGAAAAACTATTTTTTCTTTTGACTCCTCTTCAAGAGGAAAATCTTCATATTTAAATATATCTGGCATATCTTCTGGGACATCAACAGTTTTTTTGTTTGATGCAACATCTAACATCTTTAAAATTTCATCATATATTTTAGGATTTGGATTTTTTACACCTAAACTTCTGGCTACTTCTTTAAATTTATCTAAATTAATAAAAGGAGATGCCTCTAATTCATTGTTTATAATGTATATATAAGCCTCTATATCATTTCTCCAATTAGGTAAATGCCCATACAAATTTTCTAGCTTTCCCCAAGTAACATCGTAGTATCGACTATCTGCTTTTCTATCTAATACTTTGTTTATAAGATTTGACAATCTTATTTCATCTCGTATCCGAGACGCTATGTCTCTTCTTTTTTTAGAAGATAACAATTTATTGATGTCTACAGCATTTCTAAAATTCATATTATAATTCCTCAAACGATTTTTTTAACTCATCATTTAATAGGTGTGGATAGTCAATCCATAATCTTAAATTTTCTACAAATATAAGTACTTCATCTGTTTCGTGACCGTTAAGACACTTACCATTGACATCCCACAACTTACCTTGTTTTAACTTATAATTAACTTCGGGACTATCCTTGAATTTTTCACTTAATTTAAAACCTCTAGGATTATCTGGATCATCAGATATTGGTTCAATTTGATTGAAAACTTTGTATGTACTCATTTCTTCTTGAGATAAATCAAAATTGCTTTGTTTAAAAGCTTTTCTTATAACTTTTTCATTAGAGTCATTTACAACTGTTATATGTTTAAGTAGACTTTCAGTAAAACTACACTCTTCCATACCAACCCAATTAGATATATAGAGATTTTTACCTTGATTAAAGACAGGAATCATTCCTTTCTTTTGAATTTTTTCATAAGAAAGAGTATTCCTAATTAAATTGTTTTTAGCATCTTTATCCGGTATATCACTATATTTCTTCTCTAGTTTTTCTTTTTGACTTGTCTCCCATTCCTCTAAATCAACAACATCTAACACAAAAATTATATTATCATAATCTTTCTTTATAAACTTACCCACTTTATTTAAAAACCTAGAAAGTTGAGGAATATATTCAATAGGACAATCCTTTACATTTATTCCAGCTATTGAATGTGAACGATGTCTTTGAATATGAGGATCAACATTGTTTCCAAATTCTTCATCATCAAATCCTTCAATACAAGGATACATTATCAAAATTTCGTTTTTAGCAGAAATTATAGAACCTAGATTTCTACCTTTGCTTAACAATTGTTTAACACCATATCTTAAACCATCATTTTTAACGACATTACTTAATTTAACAGTATAAACCCCTTGTTCCTGGTACCCTTTTAACTGTCCGTATGCAAAGCAAGTGTTACCAAGATTTCTTAAATGTTTGAAAATTTCAGATTTATCTAAATTTGAAGATGCAAACATTTTAGTCCATTCCTCAAATTCTCTTGATAGCATTAAATCAGAATAATCTGTTAAATCATCACTATCAGAATAATATTCCTGATGTATAGGGTAGAATTCAGTAACGCTATATGAATGGAGTTTGCCTTGTTTATATAAATTGGTGAGTATTTTAGAAATATCTTCATTTTCTTGAAGTATCCCCTCTTTAAAATCACCATTGCTCTTTTTATCAATCACACTTAATTTATTATTTAAATTAATTAGTAATAATTTAACTTCAGAAGGTATACTAGGTGATTCAAGATTTTTGAACCAAGTATCATCATCAACAGGATGAAGATTTTTAGTTATTTCACTATCAAAGTCAGCTTCTTTAACTTTTATTTCTTCTGGACTTGGTTTAGCTGTTTCAACAGTTCCCTCTTTTCCAATAAATTCTCTTGATTCAGATTCTAAGTCTTCAATATCTTCTTTTGAAATTTCTTCTGTTTCTGCTGTTTTTTTCTTACCAAGTCCCAACTTGTCTTTAATCTTTGCCGTAACACTACCCGTAGGAGGAGGTGTTCCACCAAGAGGTGAGCCAACACCAGCAGCACTACCAACTAATGGATGAATAAAAGCACCAATCTTTTCTTCGAGTTCTTTTTGTTTCTTTTTATTACTTAATTCGTCTTCTAAGCTCATCCCCATTAATTGAAGAAGTGTTATAGCACTTATAGGTCCTTTACCTTGAGCATAAACATTATTCATAAAAGTCATAAATGCTTGGTCGTCACGCATCATTAATTTTTTATGCCATAGTATTTTAGGAACAATGAGACGTTCTTCTAATTCTCTTCCAGATCTACTTACTCTGTATTGTCCAACTAATTCTTTCTTGTCCCTTCTGTACCAATTATTTTTCTCTGCCATTATTCTAAAAAATTTATCTTGTATCCAAAGTACTTGAAATAAGTCTCTTTTAGCTTTATACCTTGATAGCTGAACTTGAAGACCAACATTTGCTGAATTATATGTTCCTACATTATCAACAAGATAGCTATGGCTGTTTTCAACAGTTAAATTATAAACTTTTTTAGTATTTTTAATCGATTCAACAGATTTTACCATTAAATAAACATAATTATCATCAACAAATGCTTTTTGTCCTTTAAATTTATGAGAATCATCAAAGTCAAACGTGCATTCTTCTTCCCAAATTAATTTTGCCAAATCAAATGCAAATTTACCATAAATATCGAGTCTAATAATTGGTTTTCTTTTATATTTTGAAGTTAAATTTCTCTTATTGTTATCTTGTATTGTCCAATTAACTGGAAAACCTATTTGAGCTAATATCAATTCGATTTGATTTGCTAAAATTTTTGAGGTGGTAGTAAAATGAACAGTATGTTGTCCATTTCTTTTATTTATTTGATGACAACCATCCCCTCTAAAAATTCCTTTAATCAGTTCTTTCTTTAAATTTAAAGACCAGCCCATCACTTCTTTAGATAATTGTTTTTTGTGAGAATATTCTCCAGCGTGTTTCTTAAACCAATTTACTTTATCTTTAACTATATTTTGAGTGATTGATCTTAAATGCAGTGCCCCTTGCTTGTTAGAAAAACTTGAAATTGGAATTCCTTCTATTGCACAAAGATTTGTTACATCATCTATGTATTTACTTTCATTTTCTCCAAAACATAATCTAATTCCATGCAATTCTTTTGTGGTGTGGTGCTTTTCATAACAACCTTCAGCTATAAAATAACCAAGAAGTCTGGCTGATGTTTCTGTAGTATTTGTATCAACTTCTACAAAATTTCTTGGAATCATTAAGTAATCCCATTGTTTGATTTCTTCTGCTTTTAATTTCTTAATAGGGTTATAATTTATAGGTAATCCACTTATATATTTTTTTCTAATTGTTGTCCTTCCTATATCTATTGGATTTAATTTAATTCTTGGTGATTTTCCAATAGAATGAGCGTAGAGTTTGCCCGCATTAACCTCACGACCACATCCACACGCACATTTACGAGGCCATGTCCACACAGACCACTTGTGATTATCAGTACATTTAAACTTCTTTCCTCCCCAAAGGGTTATTTCAATTATATTGTTAGGAATCCCCTCGTCCCAATTATCTGTAACTTTTTGTTCCATACCATCTTTATCAATAACAGAATCCCCTACTTCAATATCTTCAACGTTTTTATATCCTTGAGGAGTTGTGATTTTTGTACCTTTTGTAAAACAAGCATAAGTTGATTCCCCACTTAAAAATTGTTTTCCTACTCCAAGAGCAACCATTTTCTTCTCTGTAATGTCTGACCACTCTTTTTCAAGTCTCATAACCTTGTCTGCAACAGTAACATATTCAACATTTAAGCCATAATGATAGATTAAACTAAAGTTTGGGTCGAAAGTTGACTGTTGTAACATTTGAGCCAATGCTCTTTGGTGCGTTTCGTTAGGAATCCACCCCTTGTTAGCGTCACCTAGTTTAAAAATCTTTAAAGGATAGATAAAGTTGTCAGCAATTGTGATTTGAGCCTCTCTTAATTTGTCTTCGTACATCAAAAGCCTAAAAATTCGGCTTATTATTGAAGTTCCTCTAACATCATAAGGGTTACTTCTTCTTGCAATGTGTGTAACCTCATCTGGATCAAGTGTTATGTTTTTTCCTGTTAAAACTCTTCTAAAAACGTCTTGTGGGAGTCTTCCTTTAAGTCTTTGATCTTCGGGTTTTGTTGAATGTACTAAAGATTTAAGTTCATCGTCTGGTATAAGCTCAATTACGCTTTCCTGGTCTGCAAAAGGAGTGAATCTTACTTCAATAAAATCAGGATTATGAACTATAATATCTTCCCACATTCCAGTTTTACTGTTCCAAGGAGTGTGAATGAAAATTTCTCCAATTTTCATAAATTCCAAGTCTATTGCGGGTAATTTCGAGAAAAATCCTGTTTTTTCAATACATTCTTGAATATGTGTGTTAATATGAGGGTCATCAACTACAATTTCTGCTTTTGAATAAGGTAATTCTGCATGAACATCTAAAACGGCTCCTACTAATTCATCATGATCGTAAAACCATCTACACCATCTATTTATTTGCTTTAAAGTTCGTGGTAAATAAATAGCTGTGGTAGTAATCTCTGGATCATAGAATCTTCTGGAAGGATTTCTTAATATATTATTTCCCGCACCGTATGCGGCAATTTGATTAAGAAGATTTCCACCACCTAATCCCAAAGATTGAAACTGACCACTCGTTCCTTTCTTAATTCTTTCCCTATCTGTTTCAGCATTAATTGTTCTTGGTAACATATCCTGAAAACTTTCAGGTAAAGGAACATTTTCTTGATTGATTGTAGGCATTTAAATCTCCGTGTATTTATTTCATCTTATCTTAAAGGTTCTACTACGACTTCTTCTACGCCTTGTGCCTTTTCTTCTTCTGTTATTTCTTCTTCTTCTGGACTTTTGTAATACGTAAATTTAACAAAACCCAAATCTTTTACCATATTTTCAAAATTATCAACGAAGAATATTACATCTTTTAATCGAATATCATTTCTTTGACCTTTCGATTTTGGTGTAATAAAAGATGTTCCTGCTGGTTGGAATGCCATATAAACCCAAACACAAGTTCTACACAAATTTTCAACATAATTCCAATAATCTTCTTTTATTCCTGTATAATCTATTGTCCCATCTTCACGTTTAACATAACCATCAAAAAACCTTTCTGGATGTGTTAAGTACCTATCATTAATAAGTTTATTTAAATGTAAAGCCCTTTCCATTCCTGATTCTAAAAGTTTTTTAATTCTTTCCATTCTCTCTCTTTGAAGTGGTGTTACTGCCATTATTCCAGGAGATTTAAACTTTTGACCAACCTCTTCTTCTGTTTTAGCATGGGGACTTCCTGGGGGACTTTTTAATTTCTTGCCTCTCGTTTTTTGTTTCTTTTCTGCTACGTTAATCATCCAGTCTAACATTGGAATTTTTTGTTCAAGTACCGCAATAGTTTCTAATATTCTACTTCCTAAAGTACCCCTTAATTCTTTTGCACCTTCAGTAATTTCATCAGAAGTTTGATCGCCTACAATATCTTTCATCATCTCTTTACACCTGTCAACATAATTTCTGTAATAGGAAAGAGTTTCTTCAACGTAGCGTGTTTTTTCTTCTTTCTCCGCTTTTTCTACTCTAGCCTTTAAATCCTCGCTTTCAGCTATGCCTATTCCACCCTGTAACAATATAGGGTCATCCCATATTTTAAAATCTTCTTCAGTTTCTTGAGTTTCTTGTTGTTGGGTTTCTTCTTCTTGGGTATCTGAAAATTTAAGAATATTACTATTAACAAGTGCATCCTTAATAAGAATATCAAGTTCTTTTTCGGTAATAACATCAACGTATGGAAATAACTCTTCTGAAATAATCTCAACAATTAATCTTTCAACATCCATATCAACTCTCCACTATATCATTAATATTCAATAGTTGGAAGGGGTTCTTCTATACCACCACCTATTCCCTCTTCCATAATCTCAGCAACGCCTTCATCAAAATATTGTTGAATAACATTTTCATTAACATAAAGGACTTTTCCACTATCTGTTCTAATTCCTATTTTACCATCGTCTCTTGGACCAACTATTTCGTAGAACTGATTTCTTTTAAAATACTTATCTAGTTGAGGATGGGATTTTGTATATAAAATCTCATTTTCTAAAACATTTTCTTCAACTTCTGGTTGTAACTGTTTTCTTTCTGGTTCAATAGTTTTAAATCTACCCATTTCTTCTGGGCTTAAAACATCTTCTGCACCTATACCTTCAATGTCACCATACGTATCCTCTTCTTCAATAACAGCAAACTTTAATGTTCTTCCATCGTTTATGATAAAAGAAAGAACCACCAAATCATCTTCAACATCTATTGAATAACTTTCAACAACATCATCCAATGCTGATTCACCTATTAAATAAGCTTCCTCTAAATTATCTACAGTTAAAATACCACCTTGTGAGTCTATTACTTCACTTTTCATTACTATCCTCCATAAATTAATCTTCAGTACTTAGCATACTATCTAAAATTTCAGACTCTTTATTTAAATGTAATAGTTCAATATCTTGAGCTAACCGAACTATGATATCATCAACAGAATCTTTAGTATTAATTTTACTTACTTTATTAGCATCAATTTCTCGACACTCACCAAGAATCTCAACTTGCACATACTCTCTATTAATATCTCCTCCCATACCAACAACTCTACCCACAGACGTATTGCTAATGGCACGAACTATATCACAATTTTCTCTAGGTGCGTCCAAAACAAAAACTTCATCACCTATACAAATGTCTCTTTCAGAAATATCTCTAATCTTCATATAAATATCCCTTAATTTATTTATTTGCTGACTCTTTTTCTTGCTTTCTAAATACCGCAACATCGGGATGATTTTCATAAAAACCTTCAGAAACATCTTTTGATACTCGAAGTATTACATCAACAGATGTATCTCCCTTTTCGTTATACTTTAACATACACTTTTCAGCCATCTTAACTTGATCACTAGGGAATTTTTCTTTATACATATCCGATGCAACAGTCTCAAAAGGATGTTCAGTTAGAAGACCTCTCTTTCCTATTCCCTTAAAAGATGTTCTAACATATCTTAAAAGGTTATATTCTATAAGATCTTTTTGAGAAAAAGATACTAAACCTTTACCAGAATTTAATTTTGTTACTTCAGCCATTTCGCTTCTCCTTATACGAGATTCTTTTTACCTTATAAATTATAAGAAGAAATGTTTGAATTTTAAGTGATGATTATTGATTTTAATTAATTAATACATAAAAAATAATGAAGCAAAAAAAATCCTTGAGGGGCGACTCCCAAGGATTTTTTAGAGGATTTAACACCTTCTTATTAAGTCATTTAATAAAAGTAGGTTAAGGTTGCACCTTAAATAATATATGCTTATTGTCAATAAAAATTCAAAATGAACTGAATAAAAATTTTTCTTCTTCAAGAATTTTAGGAATGTCTGGTAAATCTACTACAATATCTTTGTATCTTGGATTTTCAATGTTATCTTTTATTTTATTAACAACATTCTTCTTGTCTCTAGGATCGATTAACCCTTTATATTCTGAAATCAGATTTAATAATCTCTTTCTTCGTATCAATACTATTAAAGTATTCATAAATGTTGAGTCCGGTAATGGGTTTAGGTTGACTTTATATAAATTATTTTTAAATTTTCTTTTAATTCTACTAATTAATCGTACTTTCTCTAATTCTTCAATTCTTCGTATCTGTGTTCTAATAGATGTTCCTAAAGATTTAGAAATATAATCCAAAGAAACATTAATCTCATCTTTTCCTGTTTTTGATTGACTAAATTGAGCCATTTCTTTAAGAAAATAGTAAGTTTCCTTTTCTTTAGGAGAAATAATCTTATATCCAAGAAGAACATAAGAGTTCATTTGACCTATTTCTATAATAGGGTGCTCCTTTAAAAGGATTTGAAGTCTTTTTAGTTGAGATTCTTTAGACAATAAGAACCATTGATTGTTTTTATCCATAAGACGCTCCGATATCATCAAAATAGAGAAAAATAGAGAAACTTTAACACACAATATAATAACCTTTTATTAAAAAGGATATTTTGTCAATAAAAAAACAGAGTGACAGTTCTGTCACCTATGAAGTGACAGTTCTGTCACCTATAGAGTGACAAGGTTGTCACTCTATAGAGTGACAAGGTTGTCACTACAGGCAAAAGTCCCACTTTCCCCCGTAGTGACAGTTTTGTCACAAAAATGCCGATTTTTGAAGTCCCACTTTCCCCCGTAGTGACAGAACTGTCACTCTATTATTATCTGATATATAAGAATATTATTAGTTGATATATGCAAAAATTTTTTAGGGGGGAAATTTTAAGATAGGGAAAGAAAAGAAAAAAACCATCTTAAAACTTTCTTATAAAAAAAAGATTGCAAAAAAACCCGCCCCCTTGTATGTTGTCCATACGACATAGTTATTAAAATAAAGTTTATGGAGGTGAAAAAGTGAAAGTAAGTGATTCCTCTCAAAAGGAATACAAAACAGGGATTCATGTAACTTTGCCATTGTCTCTTGTTGAGAGAATGGACATGTTTTTAATGAACTCTAAAGAGGCTAGTACAAGAAGTTCGTTACTAGCAGATATATTATCAACATTTTTAGATAATGTTGATAATAAAAATGATGAGATTAAACAATATTAAATTAAAGGAGGTTTAAAGATGGAAGTGATTAATGTTTCTATTAAAAAAATCAAACCTGATCCAAATCAGCCAAGAAAGAGATTCGATGTTGATGCTCTAGAAAGGTTGAGACTCTCTGTTAAAGATGTTGGAGTGGAGCACCCAATATTAATAAGGGAGAACGGATCTGGTTACACTATTATTGACGGAGAAAGGAGATGGAAAGTTTCTAATGAATTGAATTTAAAAACAATTCCAGGTATAGTTGTAGATACGGACAGTGCTCTCGAAGTACAGTTACGTTCAGATTGTTTGAAAGAGGGTTTAAACGTTGACGAAAAGGACAAAGCAATTTATCTGTATTACCAACATTGGAACCCTAAAACAAAAACTATACAAAAAGAAAAAAGTGTGGATACTAGTATCCACCCTAATACATTTAGAGAAATTTCTCGTAGACTTGGTTTATCTAAAGATAGGGTTTTAATTGCGATAGATAGGTTTGAATTGAAAAATAATGATCCAGAATTTATTGAAGAGGTTGATAAAAAGTACAACCCAAAAAGCAAAAGCTCTTTTGGTACGGTTGATTCTACTATAGCAATGACAAGGGCTTTAAAAGATAAGCCAAAAGTTAGGAAGGAGCTAATTAAAGATACACTTGAGAGAAAAAAAACAGGCATTTCTAAAAATGCCGAAGTTAAAGATACTATTAAAAGATTAAAAGATCTTGAGGAGGATGATGTTGATACTGCAAAGAAAATTCTTAAAGCGGAAAAGGCTAAAGACATGCCTGATGTTAATGTTGTTTTTAAGCGGTATGTAGATAAATACAATTCTCTAAACGTTGATTTTATGAGTAAGAACTTTGGTAAAGTTAAGGAACACATTAACGATAGTAATGTCCTAAAATTGATGAGGTTATTTGAAGAGGTTATACAAGACGTTACTGGAAGAAAATTCATCTTTAAAGAGGCGGATTCAAATAAAGATAGAATTAAAAAATTAACATGATGTAGAGGAGAGATAATATGAAATACAAATTGCTTGATCGTCAGAAAAAGAAAATGCTTGAGACTTGGTATAAAGACATTATTACTGATGAAGAACATAAAATTAAAAAGTGGGAACGTATAGTTGGATGTTTTTTTGATGATAGTAGTTATACTTTAAAAGTAGGTGTTGGAGAAAAATCTCTTACAACAGAAAATGTTATGGATGAACTTGATATAAAATCAACCCCAAAAAACAGGAGATCTACTCAAGTCGATATTAATTATGCAATGAAAAAATTGCGTAGTTTTGGTGCTCCAGCAGGAGGTATTAAAGTTAATAAAAATACTTATTATTACATTGCAAAGACAGATAATGAAGTTTCTATGTTGCAAGCTAAAAATGAGAAACGTTTGTTAGGGCATTGTAAGACGTATCTATCTTTAATGGAGCCAGAGAGTTCTACTGACAGAACATACGCTGTTTTGGAGAATTTTATTGATTCTATTGAAAAAGGGTTAAGACAAAAAGAATCCAAACAGAAAAGATTACTTACTTTAACAAGTAGAAGATTGTCAAGATAATAATTATTAATAAAAAACCCGATAATTTAGGTATTATCGGGTTTTTTCTTGACAAAAATTTAATGCATCCTAACATATAGTTCTTCAAATCGGACAGTTTCCTTGTCCGTAATAGAAAGTACAACTGTGTGTAGTAAAAAATAAAGGAGCAGCTTATGAATGTAGTCCAAGTTCCTCTCGATGTCATTGGTATTGATGAAAACCAGCCCAGAAAATATTTTGATGAAGATGCCTTAAATAGTCTTAAAGAATCAATCTTAGAAGAAGGTATAAGAGTTCCTTTATTAATTAGGAAGGAACTCGGATACGAGACAGGTTATTTACTTGTAGATGGTGAAAGAAGATTTAGAGTTGCTGTTGAGTTGGATTTAGAAGACGTTCCTTGTATCGTGGAAGAGACTGATGGGACTGATGTTGAAATTTTTGAAACACAATTACGTCTGGACTGTTTGAAAGAGAAACTTTCTTCTGAAGAATTGGATAATGCACTTCATAAGTATTGGGGTTTGCTAGGGAATCTTTCAGAGGAAGACATACCAATCCCAAAAACAAACCAAGGGGATTGGAGAATACCTTATATGTCAAAGCGTATAGGAATTTCTTATACTAGAATTAAAATGGCATTAGATAAACAGGATTTTAAAGAGAGAAACAGAGAGTTTCATAAAAAGATAAAAGATAAAATAGAGAATAGTGGTGAATCTGAAAAAGAGAACAAAAAATATAATAGGATATTGGAAGAAACTAACAGAATAGCTAATTTAAGAAATAATGATGAAACTCGAAAAGAAATAATAGATGAATACATTAAGGAAAATGTTCCAGACAATACTCATGAGTTAAGAGAGAAGTTAAGAGAAATTAGTGAGACGGAGCAACCTTCTAGAGAGACAATTGCCAATATTTTAGGAACACCTATTAATACAAATTCAGAACGACATAGACTAGTAAATATTTTAGAAAAGTTTAATAAAGACTTGGAAAAGGAAAAAGATAATCTTAATGAACAAGATAAAGTAAAATTAATAGAACTTCTAAAAGAGAGTTTAGAAATATTATATAGATTTCAATAAGTTTTAGCAGGAGGACATAATGCCAGATGATAGGTTTAAGATAATACAACCTAAACCTAAATGTGATTTTTTAGAATCTCTTGAAGATGTTATGGAAGAAGATATGGCTTTGTCTTTTTACGATTTCTATAGAAACATCATATCTATTGGTGGTACACCCAAAAAACATAAGAAACTTGGTGATTCTTTAACTAAAAGAAAAATCAAGAATTTGAAATATATAATATCAAATTATGGTTTAGAAAAAACAATTATGGCAATGAAAATTGTCAAAGATAAGATTGAACGTGGTGAATTACAAAAAAAAGTTTCTTCTCGGTATTTTGAAAAAATCGCATCAAATTTAAAAAATAATAAATATAAAAGCAGACCTCTTTTTAATCGTGAGATAGAACATTCAAAAGAAGTTATTCCCATTCCTACTGAAAAAGTTACAGAAGAATATGATTCTAAATATGAAAGATTTAATTGGATGTATGAGTGTCCCAACTGTAACAAGGAAATTGATCCTTGGGAAAAACAATGTCCAGAATGCAATGTCTTTTTTAACTGGGCGGAGGTTAAAGTTTAAACGACTGTTTTTATTATTTATTAAAGAGGATTTATGAAAAAAGTATTGTGCTTTTCTGATGTTCATTTAGGGCTTCGCACGTATAGTTATCAAAGAGAATCAGGGTTATTTGATGCCGAAATTGAGGCAAGGATAGCTTTAGATGAAGTTTATGAAAAATCTAAAGACTCTGATATTGATATGATTATTTGTGCTGGAGATATTTTTCATACCTCTCATCCAACCTCAAAGAATATTGAATTTTTCATTGGTTGGTTAAAGAAAATGGATTCTCTTGGTAAGAGGTTTTATATAATACCAGGAAATCACGATGTTAGTGACCATTCTCATTCAATAATTTTTATGAATAAATTAAAATTAAATAATATTTATCTTGTTGACTCAAATACTGAAACAAACGGGGCATCTGCATATTCAAAATTTGGAGATTGGACTATTCTTTTTGTTCCTTATCTTCCTTACGAGACTTCAAAAGAAAAAGATTTACCCACTTTTAATATGGTTAAGGAATTAATAAGCAAACCTTTTGATAAAGTTATACTAGTAACTCACATTCACGAGGCGGAGGCTAAAACTGGTAGTGAAGGAGTTATGTTAGCAAGACGTGTGGCTAATATGAACTTTGATGAGTTTAATAAAAAGATGATATTATTAACCGGACATATTCATCGACATCAAGTATACACAAAAAAGAAGGGAACTATGGTTGTATATCCAGGATCACTTTTTTATAACGATTATTCAGATGTTAATCAAGATAAGGGATATGTATTAATAGATGAATCTGGAAATATTGAGTTTAAAGCACTTCAAAACATCAGAAAATTTGTATTTTATACAATATCAAAGGACAGAGACGTATTTGAATTCTTTAATGGTTTTAGAATAGGTACGAATAAGGTAGTGTTTTTGAAAATAGAGCAAGATGATAGAGTGAATGAAAGAGATTTGAGGGAGCTTTTAAAAGAAAAAGGTTGTACTTTAGGTAAAGTCTTTTACAAAAAAGAAGATATTGAAGAAGTAGATACGGATATTGATTTAGAAGAAAGCGATCCTTTTATAATATTTGATGAAGATATTAAGGAATGGACAGAAAAAGAGGGTAAAAAAGACATTTTAGAGGACTTTATCGAAATCGGACACCAGTGTTTGGGAGAAGCTATAAAATAAAAGGAGAGAATCATGGCGTATTCACCACCAGCAAATCAACAAGAATCTAATGAGGGTTTAATTGCTGAGATTAAACTTGGTAGTTTAACAGATGTTAATTTATATTTAAATGATGGGACTTATCCAGCAGATCCAGACTCAAGAGATACAGACAATAAAACAGCATTAATGGTAAGTGCTGTTAATTCTCATACTGACCAACCAGACATTACAAATGCTTTATTAGGAAAGGGGGCTGACCATTCTCTTACAGATAGTGTTGAGGGTAGAACAGCAATGCATTGGTCAGCAGTTGGAAACATGGCACAAACAGCAGAGAATTTAGCTGATGGTGGTTACACAACCCTCGACCAGACTGATAATGATGGTAACACAGAACTTCATGTTTGTTGTATATATGATGGGCACAATGTTGCTGGTTTTCTTTTAGATACAACATATTGGACTAGTCCACCAAATCCAGCTAACATTGAATATTCTAATACCGATACTCACACACCTTACTTGGCATGTGCTAAAAACGATTCTCCTAATACTATTCCAGTTTTAGATGGAAAAGGTGCAAACGTATCTGCTACGGATACTAATGGATATAATGCAATGATCATTGCTGCCAGAAACAGTTCTGCAAATGTAATCGCCCCTTTAAAGACTGCTGGAACAAGTATCACTTTTAAAGATGGGAATGATAGAAATGCTCTTATGCATTGTGGAATGGTTGATTCATCTTCTGCCGTTGTTGCGGCTTTAATTTCTGAAGGAATTCCTAAAGATATATATGACAATGCAACAGACAAAAAAACTGCATTAATGTATGCTGCTGAATATGATGCCTCTACTTCAGGTGTAGCAATGATTAACAATAATGTTAATCCAGAAACTTTAGGTAATTATAATTTTACGGCATTACTTTGGGCTGCTTATTATGATAGTGGAGATTTCATAACTTCGGTGAATGGTTTGGTTAATCTCGATGCAGTAGGGTTGGTTAGTTTTTTAAGTCCTACAACAATTTTAAGCACTACTGAATGGGATGCTTTGTGGATTGCAACATATCAAGAATCTGATAATGCTATTCCTTCTTTGATAGATATAGGTATGGATGTTGATGCCGTTGATACAGGTCATCCTACATCTGAAACAATATTGATGTTTGCTTCAAGAAATATGAAACCGGATTCAATTACAGCTCTCATAGACAAAGATGCAACCTTTAAAAAGAGAGATGATATTGGTAGGATAGCTATGCATTTTGGACTAGAGACTAGGGATTTACCAACTATTAATGCATTGATAAATCATCCTGATTTAGATCCTAATACAAAAGATTTGAATGGAGTATCATTGCTAATGACGGCTGCTGAATATGATTTATCAACAATAATACCAACATTAATAACAAAAGGAGTCGCTCTTTCTACAAAAGACAATTCTGGTAAGACAGCGTTAATGTACGCATCCAAAGAAGGCAATATAGCATCTGTTACAGCATTAGTAACTGGTGGAGCAAGTTTAGATTCTAGAGATTTTAGTGATAATACTGCACTTCTTATTGCAGCAGATATGAATGGAAAAGGTCACAAAGATGTTGTTGAATATTTAATTAATCAAGGAGCTAATGTTAATGCAAGTAATAATAGAAATCAAACGGCATTGATGTGGGCAGCTAAGAAAAACTATACAGATACTATAACATTATTGATAAATAACGATGCTGACTATACTAAAATAGATGATAAAGAATGGACTGCTCTTAAATGGGCTATCGAATGGGGTAGTAGCAATGCTGAAACTTTATTGCGAACTTACATGAATCCTGAAGCAGAGATTCAAGTAAGACAGAGTGAAACTATTTACGTTTCTGGAGAATCTGTGTATGATTTTGGTGAAATTGTAGCAGGAAACTCTGGTGAGGCTATCTCATTTAGAATTTTAAATCACGGTACTTCTGATCTAGAAATAGAATATGTTTATACTGAGAGTAATGTGTTTGTTATAAATACAACATCTATGGCAACAACGATTGCTCCAAATGGTGAGACATCTTTTACAATAACATTTGCTCCACCAATCATAGAAGATCCAGATAGTGTGAGTGCGGCTCAATATAGGGATACTATAAAGATATCTAACAATGATGTAGATGAAGGTATGTTTGAGTTTGATGCTTTTGGTACTGCTTTGGAGCCGGAGGCATAAAACATGCCTAGTTATAATGAAAGTGTTTCTTGTAAGGGGTGTGGTGCTATTTTAGTAAAGGAATCTTGTATTTATTGTGGTACAGATAACGATGTTGTTTTTATGAGTATTAAAGAATACCAAGAAAAATTGCATTCTCATCTATTCTTTTGGGGAAATCCTGCTTTAGGACTTCCAGACACATATTGTGGGAGAAAAATAATATTAAGATGCGAATAAACAAAATAGAATTAAAAGGACACGGTTCTTATAGAAATTATACAGAGACAGATGTTCCTCTAGGGATTACTGGTGTTGTAGGTATATGGGATGAAGATCCACAAAGAAGTAATGCGTCTGGAAAATCAACTTTAGTTATGAGTGTTATTTATGCTCTGTTTGGGGAAGGTGAGTATAATAGGGTAGATGAGTTGGTAAATGATACGCCCATAGACAATGAGATGTTCGTTAAAATTAATTTTGATCTTAATGGTAGAAATTATATTATTGAACGTGGTAGAAAAGGCACATCATCATTTTTAGATTTCTTTGAAGAAGGTACTCGTAGAGGAGACAACATGAAATCCACTCAACAAGCTATTGTAGATGTGCTTGGAATGGATTATGATATGTTTACATCCTCTGTGTTCTTTGAACAAGGTAATATTGATAAATTTATTAACGTTACTCCCGAACAAAGACGACAGTATATTGACAAAGTGCTTGGTTTAGAGGTTTGGAGGAACGCCTCCAAGTTTGCGAGCAAAAAAGCAAGAGAGCAAGAAACTCTTATAAAGACTACAACAGAAGAAATAGCAGCATTAACGACTAGAATAAAAGAGATAAGTGAAAAACTTACGAATAAAGTTGAAATAGAAAAAAGCATAGCTAATAATTCTGAAAAATTAGAGGAAGAGAGGAAAGAGCTTGAAACATTACAACAATCTAAAACTTTAATTTCTACATCAGAGACTTTAGCAAAACAAATCCAGGTAATAGATGCTAATTTAATTACAAAGAATAGTGAAATTAATGATATTATACGAGATAAAGAAAGGTTTATAAAAAATTTAAATGAAAGTGAGAATGCGTTATCAAACTTTGTTGAAGAAGATGAAACCGTTGTTTTGAATATGGAAAAGGAATTAAAAGAATTAAATGATAAAAAAGATGGATTCTCTTCTTCTATAAGTGCTGTAAACTCTGACATAACTAAACTTAACACTAATATTAGTAATGTTAAAAACATAAAAAGAAATATCTCCGAAGGGTTATGTCCAACATGTCAACAACCAGTATTAAAAGAATATGTTTCTGAACAACATCAACATTATGATAATGAAATTAATGAATATGAATCAAGCCTTAAAGATAAACAGAAAGAATCTGAAACATTACAATCGCAGTTTCAAGATATTAGGAAAACTTGTTCTGATATGTTTGATAACATTACAGAATTGCGAACTAGAATAAATAATAATAAATTACAAAAGCAAATGCTTGAATCTGAAATTCTAAACATTAAAAATCAAATTGATGCGAAGAAATCTCTTGAGAAAAATTACAGAGGAACTATTAGGGATTTAGAGATACAGCAAAATGAATTAAAAAATAAACATGTTGACATACAGAGTAAAATACCTCAAGGTGTCGAAGAAAAGATTGAGAATCTTGAAGAAAGCATTAAAAATATTGAAAAAGACATCTCTTATTGGAATATAAGACTAGGAGAGATGAATCAGTTAGAGGCTGATAAAGAAAATCTTGAAAAAGATTTAAATGTTAAGAAAGCTGACTTAAATAATGCGAGAAAAGTATTATATATTTATAATGCCTTAACAACGAGATTTTTGTATATCGCAAAAAAGAAATTTGATAAGTCAATTATTGATATACAAAACGTATCTAATGATATCATACATCAAATACTCCCAGAGATTTCTGTGGATATTTATGTAGACGATTCTAAAGCTAAAAAGTTAATAATAGGGTTTAATGTAGATAATAAACCTAGAAGTTATAAGAGATTATCTGGTGGTCAACAAACGATAGTAAATATTGGTTTGCGTCTTGGTTTTTCTAAAGTTATTAAGAAAAGAGCTAAAACTAATATAGGGTTTGTTGTTTTAGATGAGCCTTTTGGAGTGTTGGATGAGTATAGTAAAACTCTTGTAAGAAGGATGCTCACTTTAATGTTGGATTGGTTTGAGCAAGTTATTGCTATTTCTCATGTTGATAGTATTAAGGAATTCCCTAATATAATTACTGTTAGGTTCTCTCCAGAGAAGATTAGTTATATTAATTAAGTAGGTGAAGATGAAAGTTCAAAAAATGAGAGTAGTGTTTTGTCCTTTTTGCGGGCATCCACAATATGCTTTTGTTAAAGATGATGATGAAATAGGGGAAGTTACTTGTGAAGATTGTAAAAAAGAATACAATCCTAAAGATTATGTAGATACTCCAGCACCCTATTAAGTTTATAATTAGTTAGCAAGATTTTTATGTCTTGCTATCTTTATTTATAGGAGATGAATATGATATTAAATAAAGTTTATGAAGAATTCGTAGAAACAACAGGATTAACAGATAGTATGTACAAAACAGTCTTTGTTCAAATAGGAGACGTTTTGAGTTTAATTAACAACGTTACTTGGATGAGTTTAGTTTATAGTATCGGAGATAGTTCTTATCCAACAGATTTTATGGGTAAAGCTCCAACACCTTTATATGTTGTGGAGATAGCCCAAAATCTTTTTGAAAAATCTTACACATTCCCAGAAAGTAGTAAAGTTGAATTGGATGTTAGATTTAAAGGAAAGTTTTTAAAAGTTACTTGCGAAGGTGATAAGGTTAATATTCCTCAAGAATTGGGGTATGTAAAACATTATTCACTATTTCCTTTTTTTCTTATTACTAAAAAAGTTTATGATATTTTTGAGGAATTTGATAGTCTGTTTTCTTTTGTAAACAGATTTAAAACAAAAGTCAAATCTATTTACGCTCCATTAGAACAGAATTTTGAAAAGACAATAGTTAAAAAGTCAATTGATAGTGGGAATGTCACAAATTCTGGAGTTGCTTCAAGATTAGGTTTAGTAGAAAATATGAAGAAAAATAGAGATGATTTATTAAAGAGAACCGAAAAATTGAGAAATGATAGGGAAAAGCTTGTTCAAGATAAAAATAATATTTCTCAAATATTAAAAAAGAAAGAGGGTTTGTTTTTTGAAAAATCAAATCTCGATAAAGAGTACGAATTATTACAAGAAAGTTATGATAAAGATAAGAAGAAGTTTGATAAGGTGGTGGATATTCTTGCTACAATAGATTCTGAATTATTATCTCAAAATAATTCAGAAACTCCAAACAATACTGAAATAATATATCTCAAGGAGAAGAAAGATGCTTTTACGGGAGAAAAGATAGCATTAGAGAATTCTTTAAATGATACACATTCATTAAAAGAGTCTTTATTGGTAAGAATTAATTCTCTTAAAAACGACATTACTAACGGTGGTGATTATAATGCTACCGATGTTGGTGTTATGGAGAGTAAAATTGCAGCTGTTGATAAAGAAAGGGATGAGATATATGGTGCATTAGTTACATTGGAGAATGAGATAAAACAACAGAGTGCATCTGCCTCTAATGAAAGCAAACAAATAGAGATGAGTAAAGAGACTCCAATGCCGTCTGGAATTGATTCTATTTCTAGAAAGAATATAGTAGAACATTTATCTAGTCCTTTACAGCCAACATCTGTTACAACTGTAATGAACTATTTAAGATATTATTTTGCGTATCATACAACTAAAATAGCGACACAATTAAGTACTGTTCATTCTAATGTTGATCAAATAGCGTTACAATCTCTTGCTTGTAAGCTTACTTTGGTTAGACATTTTGGAGTGTACTATAACAATGTGTTCTCTGCTGTTAATTTCGTTGATGATAGGGTAGGACACGTAACATTGGTAGATGTTAAAGCATAATGCGTCCTTTTTTAGATTGGCTCTTTAGAAGGAAGGGTCGTGTCGCTAAAAAGTTTTTAGATGATGTAAAGATGATGAATAGTCTATCAAATGAGATTAAGACGAAGCAAGAGAGATTGGATACGCTTGAATACCATACTTTGTTAGAGAAAAAAGAAGAATTTTATTTGTCATTATCTAATTTTTTAGAATTAATGGAAATCTCTAACCTTGGTATGCAAGAAATCCTAAAGAGGTGTAAACACGTTTCAGAGCTTGATGGTAAGTCTTGTTCTGTAATAGAAATACACGCTGTTTTAGAAGATAATCACATAGTTCTTTGTCCTGACGTTAAAGAATGTGATAAACATAAAGGTATGGATAGTGAAAAGATGAAAATAGCAATGATTAGGAGAAAATGAAATGGATAAATTAATAGTTTATTTTTTCAGCACTATTTTTGCGATTGGTCTTGTTATTGTAACAGTTATTTGGGAAGGTTTTGCTATTTATAAATTGTGGGAGTGGTTTATAGTTTCCACTTTTGGATTACCTGTGATATCCATTCCAATAGCAATTGGAATTAGCCTTTTTGTTAATGTAGTTAATTATAAATCCCCTTCTATTGGAGAGAGTGACAAAAAGAGTTTGAAAAAATTTGGTATAAAACAATTATCAATTGGGTTTTCATTGTTAATAGGATATGTTGTTAAGACGTACTTTATGTAAAGGATTATAAATGAATCAAGATAATCAAAACGAAATAATAATTAATTCTGACACAGGAGAACCTGAAACGTCTACTGAATTAGTTCCAGTAGAAACTCCTACTACATCAATTCAAGAAGAAGATACCGCAACCTATGGAAGAGTTTTAAAAAGAAGTACTATATGTACTGTTTGCAATCATCCACAATATAGAGAAATAAATCTTATGCGTGCTCGTGACCATATGCCTTTAGACGAAATATCAAGACTTATGTTGGTATCTGTGGATGCATTAAGAATACATTTTAAGAATCATTATATGATTTCTGAATCTAATAGCAGAATTATTGCTTTAAGAGAAGACGCAAGCCCAGAAGCAAATGAGCTTGTTAGAAAAATCTTTGATAAAGAGATTGATTTATTTTCTGGTGCTCAAAGTGTTTTAGAATCTAAAGCCGAAAGGTTAAATGCGATTAGAAGTAGGATGCAACTATTAACCGATAGGCAAGAGATAGATGCGTTGGATGATATAGAGACTGCTGAATTTATTAGTTTGAATAAACTAGCAGAGGAAACAGAAAATTCTGTATTAAAAGCTTATCAAATAATCGATAAAAAGCTTTTTCCTATGAAGAAAGAGGAATTGTCCAATGCTATCCTTCAGTATAAATTAAATATTTTAAGTAAGATGCTTGACCAGATTCAAATAGTCTTTCTTGAGTTTGAGAGTAACGCACAGTTTAAACCACTAATCGATGAATTAAGGAGGGCATTAGCATCGAGATTTAATCAAATTGAAGATGAGATTCTTAAATCTGGTGGCATTATGCAACAAAATCAATAAAGGATGTGTGAGGTATTTATTATAATGGCTACACAAGTTACATGCAATAATTGTGGTAAGGATTTTAACGTTACACCATCAAGATTTGAGACGAGAGATTTTTTCTTTTGTTGTAAAAAATGTGAGGGAGAATACAGAAAAGTAGAACCTAATATGAAATGTCCTATTTGTGATAAATCTTTTCATATAAAACCTTATAGAATAAAACGTTTATCAAATGGGGAAGAGGTTTGCTGTTCTAAAGAATGTTCTAATATCCATAAAATGGAAAGGATGCTTGGGGAAAATAATCATCAATATGGTTTAAAAGGTGAATTAAACTCAAGTTTTAAAAAAGATTTTAAATTTTCTAGATATGGATATTTATTGGTAAGATATGTAGATCATCCTTTTAGGGGTAAAGATGATTTTATTCTTTTTCACAGAATTATTATGGAAGAATTTTTGAAAAATAATTATCCCGATAGTCCCTATTTAGTTACAGTTGAAGGTTTTGGCGAACTTTTATTTTTGGACAAAAGCATTGTAGTTCATCACAAGAATGAAAATAAATTAGATAATAGAATTTCAAATCTTAAATGTATGTTTAAAGGAGAACATACTAGTTATCATAATGTAATTGGTAAAAAGAAAAAAGTAGCTACAACCCCTCTTGTTAAAATGGATTTAGATGATGCTGCTCAAGATATAATGAGTAATGAGAACGTAACGATTCCTCCTAAAGATTCTAAATTAATAAAAACAAACCTTTTTATAGCAATCCCTAAAAATCATGTTGGTCTTATATGGTCGAGAAGCGGAATGTCTGTTAAAAACAAAATTGAAGTTGGTGCTGGTTGTATAGATTCGGGATATAGGGGTGAAGTTAAAGTTCATTTATACAATTATGGAAACAATTATTTTAAAGTTAATAAGGGGGATAGGATAGCACAGTTATTAACAATACCTATTAATCCTTATGAATATGAAGAAGTAGATGATCTAGATGAAACTAAAAGAGGTTCTGGAGGTTTTGGACATTCTGGAACATAAAAATAATTCTTAAAGGAGAAAAATTATTATGCAACAGGTTATCACTAAAACTAAAAATTATGAAAGGGGTGTTATTGTAAATTCAGATATTATAAAAGAAAAATGCCCAGTCAATCCGAAACACCAATTAAGTACCAATATTATGGGTGAACTTGTTTGTTCTGTATGTTTTTTAACATTAAAAGATTTAAAAAAAATGATGGAGGTAGACAAGTAATGTATGAGACAGATCAACATTTAAATAACATATATGATAATTGTAATCAAATTATAGATTTTTTAGATGAAATAAATAGTTCTGAAAGGAAAGACAATATAGCATATTATACTGTTCGTGCAGCAGAATGCCTAGGAAACATTAGGAGTATTGTTTCAATGTTGTGTACAAACGTTGTAGAGAAGTCCGACAAACTAATTGCTTTGGAAAATCAATTAAATACGGCACACGATATTCTTGATGATATTGAAATGGAGGGATGATTATGTGTAATAATAAAAAAGTGAAGGAAGGGGCATATGTCCCTCCTTGTAGTTTTTTCTTTTGTTTTTTGGGAGATGATAAAAGAATAAAAGAATCTGATTTAGATAAGATATGGTTGGATTCAATAAGAGATAGTATAGAATATGAAAAGGAAATAATTGAAAATGAATTATCTACATTTTTTTAAAGGAGACATATAAATGAATAAGAATGTTTTCAAAACAGCATTTCAAGAGTTTATATTCGTTAGAACTTATTCTAGATGGTTAGATAAAGAAAACAGAAGAGAGACTTGGGAAGAAGCAGTAGATCGTTATTGTACATATATGAAAGAAAAGCATGGAGATAAAATATCAGATAAAGAATATAAGGATGTGCATGATTCCATTTTAAATATGGAAGTAATGCCATCAATGAGAGCTATGTGGGTTGCAGGGAAAGCTTTAGACATTGAAAACTTTTCTGGTTACAATTGTTTGGGAGAAGATACTGAATTTGTTACAGATAAGGGTGTCAAATCTTTCAGAGATTTTAAAGACGGTGATAAGATTGTTGTTTTAACTCATAAAAACAATTGGAAGAAAGCTGTAGTTAAAAACTTCGGAAAGCAGAAACTAAACAAGATTACGTATGGTCTTGGAGGAAGAGGATTAGACAACATTGTCTATGCTACAGAGGATCACAGGTGGTTTTTGAATGATTCTGAAGAAGTTGTTACAGAAATAAAAGAAAAAGATAATCTTTTAAAAAGTTGTTACAGAAAAACTTTTGATTTTGATTCTGCAACTCCAGAAGAAAAAACATATTGGTGTTATGGTTTTGTTTATGGAGATGGGACTAAAATAAAAAGAAATGGAGAATATAAGCATAGTTTGGTAAGATTATTAGGTGATAAAAAAATATATTTAAATCGTTTTGAAGAAGTTGGTTTTAAAACGTCTGTGTCGGACAGTATAGATGGGGGTTGTTATGCTTATACTGGAGAATATTTAAAAACGTTACCTAAAATTGAAAAAGAGCCTTTGGGGAAAATAGAGGCTTTTGTAGACGGTCTTCTTTGTGCAGATGGAGGTAGAAAATATGTAAAAGACAATTTCTATTTTTGCAACATTCAGCAATCTGGAGAGGAGGGTATTAGTTTTATAAGAAAAGCTTTTCCTATGTGTGGTTATTTTATTGTTAGAGAGGATGATTATACTGGTGAGACTACTAATTATGGAGAAAGAAATAAAACAATAAGATTTTCTTTTAACAATCCTTACGCTACAGAGTACAATTCGTTGTATACTGTAAGAAAAATTGATGTTAGTTATAAAGAAGAGGATGTTTGGTGTCTTGTTGTTGAAGATGATAAAAGTTTTGTTTTGAAGAATGGATTAGTCACAGGAAATTGTGCTTTTACAACAATACAAAATCTAAAGGATTTTGCTGAAATACTTTATATTTTAATGAATGGTACTGGTGTTGGTTTTTCTGTAGAAAGAAAGTTTGTTAATAACCTTCCTTTAATACAGGAAGTAAATACCAACGAGGCAAAAGAAATGATAACCTTTGCAGATAGTAAATTGGGGTGGGCTAAAGGTTATGAAAAAGTTTTGAATTGTTTATGGAACGGAATTGACTTTGAGTGTGATTACAGCAAGATTCGACCAAGGGGTTCTCGATTAAAAACATTTGGTGGACGAGCTTGTCTTACAGGCAATACTGTTGTATACAAAGATAGGAAGAAAAGTAGAGGTTGCAACGAGATTACTATTAAAGATCTTTATGATATGAAGGTTTCAGGTAAAAGAAAACATTTTTCTGAAAGCAATCAACCTGGACCATCCCATTTTAATAAGGTAAAATTGCGTTCTTTAGACGAAGAATCTGGAGTATTTTTTAGAAATCAATTAATAGATGTTGTTGACAATGGTGTTGCTCCTATATTTGAAATAGTAACTGAAAGTGGTTATAAAATCAAAGCAACTTCTAATCACAGATTTATGAAAGATACAGGAGAATGGTGTTATGTATCTGATTTTTCAAACGGAGATTTGATTGCTATTAATGGTTCTAAAGAAAAGAAGACAGGTGTTTGCATTGATTGTGGTATATTTGTTAGTAGGAGAGCTATAAGATGCAGATCTTGTGCCAATAAAAATCAACAAAAAAATGATTGTTTGCCCACAACTGTTAGACAAAGAAAAGAATGTCAAAAAGATAAAAAAGATTTTTGTGAATTGTGTAAACACAATGGTTCAGTTAGTAAACTTCAAGTTCACCACAAAGACGGAAATCCTTATAACAATAAAAAAGAGAACAAGCAAACTTTATGTGAAAAATGCCACAGAAAAGAAGATGCTAGACGAACTACTTTTGGTAATCCTTACTCTCATAGATATTTATCTTATGATAAAATAGTTTCTGTTGACTATGTAGGTAAAGAGCAGGTTTATGATTTGGTTATGGAGGCTCCTAACCATAATTTCGTAGCTAACGGGTTTGTTTCACACAACAGTGGTCCAGAACCTCTTAAAAATCTTGTTGATTTCACCACAGATATAGTTGAACAAAATAGGGGTTATAGAATTCAACCTATAGACGCACACGATATTTGCTGTAAAATAGCAGAAATTGTTGTGGTTGGAGGAACTCGCAGAAGTGCTTTGTTAAGTTTATCTGATTTAACTGATAATCAAATGGCTCACGCTAAATCTGGAGAATTTTGGAATACAGCACCACAAAGGTCAATGTCAAATAACAGCGTTTCTTATACAAGAAAACCTGATATGGTTTCATTTTTGGATGAATGGAAAAATCTTTATAAGTCAAAGAGTGGGGAACGAGGGTTTTTTAATAGAGTTGCTACTCAAAAAAAAGCTAGTGAGAATGATAGGAGAGATGGTTCTAAAGTTATTGGAACTAATCCTTCATTGAGAAAAGGAACAAAAATAATAACAACGGATGGTCTTTTAAACATAGAAGATTTAGAAGGTAAAGAATTTGATATTATTAATCTTAATGGAAAAGTGAGTAAAGCTAAATGTTGGTTATCTGGTAAAAGCAAAAAATTATACCGAGTTAAATTTGTTGGAGGACACGAATATTATTGTACTGCTGAACACAAGTGGCCTGTTTATGAAGATGGTGAATATTTTAAAAAAGAAACCACAGAAATTTTTTCTAATGACTGGATTGCTGTAAATAAAAACGATGCTTTACCTTTTGGGAATCAAGGTAATTACTATGATGGTTTTTTTATTGGATGGATTTATGGAGATGGTGCTGTAGGTAATAGATCTACTGGTGAAAGAATCACTTCTTTATGTGTTTCTGAAGAAGCATTTAAAATGGGTATTGGAGATATTCTTTTAGAAAAGTTGCATATGATAACAGGCGGAAAGCAAAAGTGGATTGATAGAACAGTCGATAAATCAACTTATGAAATGACTATTACCAATAAAAAATTAGATGATTATCTTGATTCTTTTGAAGTTAAAAGGAAAGAACACGGTTTACCAAAATTTATTTTTAATAAAGCTAGTGAAGATTTTAGGAAAGGTTTTCTTGATGGTATTTTATCGAGTGATGGACATATTGAACAATCAACAAAAAATTCATATAGGTTAACCTTTATATCGAGTCATAAAAAAATAGCAGAGGACATATCAACTCTTTTTGGTATGTATGGTATAAAAAATTCTATTATGTTTAAACAAACTACAGCATCTTTTCCTAACGGAAGAGATTATGATAGGTTATATAATAGATATACTGTTCGTGTCTCAGATATTCATTCGATGCAACATTTATCTAGTTTACTTTCTTTAAAAAACACTAAAAATGATGAGAGATTAAGTAGTGTTCAAAACATAGAACCTCGTCATACAATAAACAAAAATAATATTAAAGTTATTAGTGTTGAAGAGACAGATTTGTTTGAAGATGTTTGGGATGTTTCTGTTTTTGATGATACTCATTGTTTTCAATTAACTCAATGTGTTACTGGAAACTGTGGCGAAGTCCTCCTTCGGGACAAATCTCTCTGCAATTTAACAGAAGTTGTTATTAAGCCAGAAGATAATTTTGATTCTCTTAAAAGAAAGATAAAAATAGCAACTATGCTAGGTACGTGGCAAGCAGCACTTACAAATTTTAAATTTGGTAGTAAAAAATGGAAAGAGAATTGTGACGAAGAAGCATTGTTAGGAGTATCCTTGACTGGTGCTAGAGATCACAAAATATTGGGAACAGTAAATGATACTGCAAAGAAATGGATAGCGGATTTAAAGCACATAGCTATTGCGACCAATAAGAAAATTGCACCAAAGATTGGAATTAATAGAGCCGCCGCAATTACCTGTATAAAACCATCTGGATGTTTGTCTGTAGATTCTTTAATTACTACAAACGAAGGTATTTTAGAATTACAAGAAATAGGAGATGTTGTTGGAGATGCTTGGCAAGATCATAAAATTTATGTTGAGCAAGAGAATTCCGCAGAACTATCAACTAAATTTCATGTTAATGGAGAAAGTCCTACTAAACTTATTCATATGAGTTCAGGAGTTGTGTTGGAATCTACTTTAAATCACAAATTTAGGGTTATGGAAAAAGGCGAGTATGTTTGGAAAGAGGCGAGGGATATAATAAACGGGGATTGTCTTCCTTATAAAATTGGGGGGTATGCGGGAGGTTCTTACCAAGAGTTAACAAAAGTTTCTCCTCCGTATTGTAATGTTAAAGAAATATTACAACCAGAGAAATTAGAAGAAGATTTAGCATACGTTCTTGGACTGTATGCTGGAGATGGTAGTACTCATAAAAAAGGCATACGTATAGCAGGACATATTGATAAGAAAGAAAGTTTGTATAAAGCATCAGAAATTATTAAAAGATTTTTTAATATAGATTGTATTATTTATGAAAGAACATCTGGAAATAATGCTGATTTGTATGCAAATTCTACTTTTTTATTATCTTTTTTAAGAGCTAATGATTTAGTTAAAAATAAAACAGAACATGTTGAGATTCCATTGGTTATTAGAAAATCTCCTGCTTCAGTAATAAAAGCATTTGTAGACGGTTTGTTTGATGCAGATGGTTGTGAGTCTTCTAGTGGATACAAAATATTATGTACTGTGTCTGAAAAGTTAGCAAAACAACTACCTGTAGTTTTAAGATGTCTTGGATATGCTTGTTCTTGTAAATTAATGCCTCCAACGAAATCTTCATTAGGTAATAGGATGAGGTATAGAATTACAATTGTGAGAGGAAGAGATGGGGAATACAACAAAAGTGGTCTTGGAAAATACTATAAAATGTTGGATGATTTCAATATGAAAAATTTCATACCAGATATTGTTGAGTATGTTGAAGATAGTCATAGTAACACAGCAGATTTGGAAGTTCCTAATAATAATACATATATTGCCAATTCTTATGTTAGTCATAATACTGTATCCTTATTAGTTGATTGTTCACCAGGGGCACATACTCGGCAAACAAGCACGGGATATTATATAAGGAGAGTTAGAATATCAGCTACTGACCCACTATGTTCATTGTTAAGGGAACAAGGTATTCCAGCACTTCCAGAAGTTGGGCAATCAAAAGATAATTGCAGTACATTTGTTTTAGAATTCCCTTGCAAAGCACCAAAAGGGGCTAAAACAAAATATGGAGAAACAGCAAAAGAACAATTAGAATATTGGAAGATGTATAGAGATTTTTATTGTGAACACAACCCATCAATAACAATTTCTGTTAAAGAGGATGAGTGGTTAGATACAGCAGCGTGGGTTTATAAAAATTTTGATAATATTGGAGGATTGACTTTTTTGCCATCTAGCGATCATGTATATCAACTAGCTCCTTATGAGGATATTGATAGAGAAGAATATGAAAAAAGATTAAAAGATTTTCCTAAAAATATAGATTTTAGTGTATTATCAAAATATGAAAAAGAAGATGCAACGGAAGGTGCTAGAGAGTTTGCTTGTTCTGGAGACAAGTGCGAATTAGTCTAAAGGAGAATTAATATGAAACAATTATTGGATTTAACTAATGTTTCTACTAAAAGATGTTTTATAGTTGGAGAACTTAATGGTAATTATGATATTCTTATGAGGATGTTGTATGAACAAAGATTCTCTCACAACGATACTCTTATTGTTACTGGTGATTTTTTTAATGTAGATTATATTAAATCGATAGATGCTACTGTCTTTTTAAGGAATTCTATGAATTGTTATTCTGTAAAGGGTAGCAAAGAAATCAGGCTATTGGAAAATCTGGAAAATCAAGACAAAGTTGAAGATGTTCATAACAAATTACAGGGAAAACTGAAAGAGCCATTAGTTGAATTCATAAAAGAACTCCCTTTAATAATTAAGATTAGGGATTATTATATCATTAATGCTGGTGTTGATCCCTCAAAAACATTAGATGAACAGGATTTGGAGGTGTTTTATAGTATAGGAGAGTATGATAAAGATAGTCGTTTCTATCAATATCCTAATCCAGAGGGATCTTCTTGGTATAATACACCATATTTAGTAGAGGGAAAGCATGTTAAGATATGTTTCAGTAAGATTTATCTAGATGATATTGAAGTTCCGGCAGGATATAATTTAGGCACTAATTCTCAAGTTCAGCCATTACTGAGGACTTTAATTCTTGATAAAACACAAGAAATTCCAGTTATTATTAAGACAAAGTAGACTTAACATTTAAGAAATAATTCTTATATTTTATTTGTATAATGAATTAGGAGGACTTTTAGAATGAATAGAAAAAATTGGAACAGTTCAGATATGGAATATATTGTACCATTATACAGAATGGCTATGTCAAGAGTTCCTAATGAGAAAATAGCAGATTGGTTGGCTGTAAATGGAATGAGATATTCAAATCAACTAGTTAAAAGGACTTTGAGGATGGCTGCAAGGGAAGATTTAATAGATTATCTCATCAAGGAAGAAGAAATAAACCTTGGTGATGATATTAAATCAAGAATGACTGCAAGGATAGGAAAGGTTATAGGTATTAGACCAGATGGTGATACTATTGAAGTTAAATGGGAAACGGGTGGAAGACAACTTCTATCAAAAGAAAGCGTTTTCAAATTAAGGACTAAAGAAATTGTTGAAACTAAAGACTTTTCAAAAGTTTGTACTCCAAAGGATGACACATATAAGAAAATGGAAGAACAAAATATTTACCCAAAAGGATAAAAATAATGAGACCTGATTTAAAGGATATGCAAAGTGCTGAAATTTATAGAAGGCTTGATGAAAGATTAAAAAAGAAAAAAGAAAAAGAGATTAAAGAATCTCAAGATACTCAATCAAAAGAAAATGAAGATTAAACCTATTAAAATTTAAAGGAGATATATGATATGGAAAGATTAGATGAAAACAGCACTAAATTTAAGGTTCAGAAACTTATTGAAGGTATGATAACGAGAGTTTTCAATGGTTCTGTTCCAGAAACTACATTAATCCCCGTTGTGGAGGAAATTGACAAACTCTATAAAGAGGGGAAAGAAAATATAACATAAGAACATAGGAATGAGCATATTAGATTATCAGCACGACACATTGTCTCCAAGAATTTGGAGATCAACTGGAGAGTTACGACAAGGTGTTCAGGAATTTATATTTGATTCTTTAAAAGCTTTTTTTGAGCATGAAGATATTACTGGTTGGGAAGAGTTTGTTAAAAGAATCTACATAGGTAGCAGTCTCGCTACCTATTTTTATACTGAAACATCTGATTTAGATGTTAAAGTCATAGTAGATGTTGATTCATTCAGAGAAAACAATAAAAGAATGGAAAGTCTCTTTGATGATGATATCTTAGAATACTTGATAGATGCTGGACGAAAGAGTTACTGGTTAACCGCTATGGTTCCAGGGACTTTACATGTCCTAGACTTTTATTTTTATTCTACAACTGAAGCTAAAGAAATAAACCTATTAAAATATGATAGTCTATATGATGTTATTGAAAACAAGTGGATAAAAGAACCTAAAAAATTAATAGGAGGGTTATCTCCTATTGCTGTTTTAAATTTTGCTAAAGAAAAAGCACAGCCATATCTAGATAGTCTAACTTTAAACATAGCTAAAACAAAGAGAGACACTATTGATTTAATGGTCCTCATAGATTATCTAAAAACTTTGGATGGTGATGATTTAAGTAGTTATGCAATGGCTGTTGTAGAAAGTTTAGATGTGGTTAACAATGATATTGAAGAATTAATTGAAGATCGTGATATCATAAGGAATTTAAGACACACGACTTTTGAAAAGAAAGAACTACGTTCAGAATTAGAAAAAATAATGGGTTCAATTAACTACTCAGATGAGAATCTTATTTTTAAAGTTCTTCAGCGTTATGGTTATATGAGAATTTTATCGGAGATAAAAGAATTATTTAGAGATAAGCACATATCTCTAGAAGAAATACCTGAACTTGCAGAAATTTTAAACATAAGGGAGTAACATGGAAAAGCAAGCAGGGAAAATTCTAGATTTCTTTAAATCTTTTTTTAGTAACAAGATTGAAGATATTGGTACGGAGCCTTCTTTGACAGAAGAAGAACAAGCCAAAGAAAAAGAACTTGAAGTAGAAACCACTCAGGAAAAGATAGACGAAAGGGAAGAGCAAGGAATTCCAGAAGAACAACCCCCAATAGATAACGAAGTTTTAATTGATGATATTGAAGAAGAAACAGGAGAAGTTGAAAAACATCCTTATAAGATAATCTTACCTCCAGAACTAGAAGCACGATTAGGTGATCCCGCAGTAGATCACTCATATTCAGCTTTAAAATATTTAGAGAGTCTCGGATACAAGACGTTTCGTTTTGTTGTAAATCCAGCATCTTCTCACAAATCCGATATTTGTGATGAGATAGCGAAAAAGAATCCTTGGGAACTTACACCACATCTACAAAATGCTGTAGCAGAGGCCAATGCAAAAGGATATCCTGTTGCTCCGATATTTTTTTTGACTCATGTCAACTCTTGGGGTTATTTGTGGGTACATGCACCTACAAGTATTGACCAGATTCCTAATAATGCCCCTGGAATTCATATGTATGATGACCAAGAAGATATTGATTATGATAAGGATCAATTATTAACTTTTTTGGAGGATGTTATTGTTGATAGATATACGTTAGCACCAGACATGTTTGAAACGATTACACCAGTAGGTGAACTACACAAAGAACTGTTTGAAGAGGAAGGTCCCTTTAGTTTTGAAACAGTTGAACCTACTGGAGAAAAAAGTACAAGGTTTTTTTCCAATAAAAATAAAGTAAAATATGGGGAATATAATAATGACGAAACAGTTAAGCATTCTGGAGATGTTCCAACAAGATGTTTTTCCAATAATGACATAATAAAAAAATCTGATTCTAATTGGATAGAATCAGTTAAGCCTATTAAAACTAGGAAGAACACATTTATAAGAAACGAAATAGGATTGGTTCAACTTATTCCTAAAGGCAGTATAGGAATTCAGATTGGTATTTATAATGATATTGCTAAAATATTCTTTTCTGATTTAGAAAGAGCGATATTAGTACCTAAAAATAGTGTAAAAATTGTAGAATTAAAAGAATCTGATAAAAATGAAGTTGACAGAGGAATGTTTGTGTCTATAGATGGAGACTTAGCATTGGCAATGGGAATGATGGATGAGAATCTTCTTGTCTATGAGCCAGAATATGAAGATTATGTAGGTACAGATGAATGGCGGCTATTAGAGATCGTTTAAGAAAGATACTCGAACAGGATTTAATATTAGAATTTAAAGATCACAACGCCCTAGAAAACCAAGAGAAATGGAACGCCACCCTAAAAATTATTAAAACCAAAATTGAAAGTGTTATAGACAAGATAGAAGATGTTTATAAATCTCAATGAAACTTTGAATTGAACGAAGCTATTGTCATAATTAAATCCTCATTGTCAATGAATTCTTCCAAAGAAGATAAGTTTTGATGTGTTGATCCTTTTCTAACATATTCTTTTATTTGCAACATTTGATTTATCCTTGTAAAAGGATTATTGCAAGTTTTGTGCATATAAAGAAGATCTCCTAACCGTTTTCTTTTTAGCAATTTAATTATTGTATTTAAGAATGTTGAGTCTGGGAATGGCGGGGTATAAATATAATACCCTCCGTTCGGTATTCTTTTTAGTAATTTATATTTTTCAAGACGTTTTATACGGTATTCTTGAGATGTTTCGGTAGTACCTAATGCCTCTGATAGAAAGTTTAAACTAGGATTACATATAGGATTTTTATGTTTCCTTACTTGAATGTCTGATAAATCTTTTAAAATATAATAAGTTTCTTTATCCTGGGCAGATAAAACTTTATATCCGAATCTAATATACATTATGGGATTAACGGGATTACCAATATTAAGTTCTTCGAGAACAGTATCAATCCTAGATTGCCCACCATTTGATGTAATCAAATACCAATCTTTATCTTTCATGCCATAGTGTTGTATGTTATTTTATTTTGTAAGAAAAACCTAATATCTTTTTAATGCAGAAATAAAGCAACAAAAATTTTTAAAATTAATATTTTTTTATTGTATTTTATTTTGTTTAATATATTGTTGTCACATACAATATGATTGGAGGATATGAAATTAATGGGAAGAAAGAAAATAAATCCTGCGAGCAAGGCGGTAGTTGCTTCTTTTTCAGTAAGCCCACAACATGTTAAGATGATAGATGCCCTTGTAAAAAAAGAGAAGAAAGGTAAGTCAGTTTTAATTCAGAATTTAATAGAAAAAGAATACACCAAAAAAATAGGTAAATAGCAATGCCGAGAACACTTGTTGACGAAAATAACATAAGTCCAAATACTTTTACTAATACAATGGAAGAAGTGTTTGGTAGATTTGAAGAAATGTATAAGCAGTTTCAAGAAGGTTTTTCTTATGATGAGTTTAGTAGTGTCAAAGTTCTTTTTGATACGAATATGGTTCGTTTAGATGATGTTACTGACATAGAGATAATAATAGATGAGATAAACAAAGTTTCTGGAAGAATATTTATGTATGGTGCTTTATATGAATCGCAACAAAGAGTTCTACATCAATTAGAGGATGAGTATGAAATATGGTTTGCTGAAAAGTATGTCATCGTGGATTCAAACCCAGAACCAGCAGAAGATACTACAGAAGTAGGGAAAAAGATTAAAAAAAAGAAACAACGAACCGAAACACAAAAAGAACAATTAATAATTGTTGCTTATGGTGATGAGTATTCCGCATTTAAAGAAAGAATTAGGAACGAAACTAGAAGATTAGGTTTAGTTAAAAGAGTTGTTAATAGCCTCGATAGTTATTCCTACAAGCTTCATAGTATTTTAAACTACAGACAAATAGCATTACAAAAAGGATTATAAAATTAATAATTTTTTTAAAAAAATTGTTGACTTTTTTATGTCTCTTATATACATTGAGTTTAATGTATGATGTGTGTATAAATTAAAAAAATTTAATTTTATCATTAAAATTTTTAATTATTTAATTAATATTTATTAGTTATATGAGGGATTAGATGATTACGTGGATATTTATAGCGTGTGGCATACTTTTCCTAATTACGATAATAAGGATTATCGTCTCTGTCAAAGTTATTACAAAAGATCCTGATGATTTACAGGTTCGATTAGACGTAAAACAAAAGATGATGAAATAATATGAATAAGATGATGCCTATTTTTAAGAATAAAAATGACAGAGGGAAATTATGGAACTTAATGTTGAAGAGGCATCAAGAAAAATTTGTCCCATGTCTTTTTCTGTTTACGTTTTAGAAGATTCTGATTATAAAGAGAGTGTTTATTCTATGTGTAAATCAGAAAAGTGTATGGCATGGTCGTGGACAAAGGAAGAGGAAAAGAAAGGTTATTGTAAATTCATAATTAATAAAATTGGATAGGAGATTAACTATGGCTGAATTACTTAAATTTTGGAAGATTCAAACATATAGTCCTGATGAGTTTTTTAAAAAAGTTTGCAATGCTGAAGATGAGAAAATTATATCGAGAAAGCAAGGAAAGAGTCTTATTAATCTTTTTTCAAGATTAAAGAGTAAGACAAGTAATAATCTGTCAAAGAAGGATAATAAATGTATCGATACTGTCTTTGAATTTTTGGAAATCGTGTTTTAAACATTGAGTTTTATTATGAACGCAGTAAAATTAAACACTACAGCAGTTAATAATTATTCTAAAAGACCTTTTAGAATAATTTTATTTTTAAGAAGTTTTTTTTGTGTTTTTAATTTTCTTTTTATCAAATTACGGAATAATTTATTTGGATATTCTAGTAATTGTAAACATATTAATAAAACTTCTTTTAGACCAGTTGCTGACATAGAAGAAAGAAAAACAAATATTTATGATTTTAATAAGATTAAAAAAAATAGAAAGAAACATAAAAGAATAAAAACATCTAAACGATATAAAAAGTCCCACCTAAAATTTAAATTACCGTCCATAGGATTACCTTCTATTAACTTCCCTAAAATAAATTGGGACGTATTTATTCCATTTTTGAAAATTGTTTTTAAATATCTTTTTATATTATCGTTGTGCTTTTCTATAGTATTTGGATTTTTATGGTTATTTACATCAGAGATACTAGATATACTTAAAACAGAACAAGATTTGACTAGAAAAAAAGTAATTAGGTCAATAGTACTTGAAGAAGTTACTCCAGAGAGAGCAAGAGTTGAAAGTTTTTCAAACAGATTAATAGAAGTAGAAGAGGCTTTGAATTTAAAAAAGAATCCACAACTTAAACCGAAAAAGAAGAAAAAGAGAAAATATCGAGTTATGAACAGTAAAAAAGTAAAATACATTATAAGGTAATTTATTATGATTAAGAAAAAGGATGTATCAAAAGTTGTTAAAGATAGGAGAACCCATTATCATTTACCAAAAGCTCATTTTAGAGTTTTATTAGGAATTGTTATAGCCTTGTTTGTAACATCTTTTGTATCTACCACTATAATAGTTGTGTCGAGAAATGAATCTATTGATTCAAATTCTTATTTAGGCAGATTGAAAAAAGCAAAAGAAAAATATGAATATTTTACTGAGAAATTAACAACTCTTGAATTGCTTAATTATTGGACAAATAATTATGTAGATGTCGAATATAAAAAAAATGGAAACATTAAATTTAAGGAAGCTGATTGTGTATCAGCAGTATACCATTGTTTGGAACATTATGGATATTTAAGAAGCATTCTTAATGTTAATAGTATGGTAAGAGAACTGAAAAGGACAAAATCGAAAAGAATCTCAAACAAAAAAGAATTACGACCTGGAAATCTTTTGTTTCTTAATGAACATGTTGCCCTTGTAGCTGGACTAACTCCTTCAGGATTAATTATTTACATTGATGTTAATGGTAAGAATATGGGGTTTGGGATTAACACTATAAAGTTTGATTCTAAAAGAATCGAAGGAATTTATAAAATGTCATTCGAGATGTGGGCTGGAGATTTAATAAATCAAGTGTAGGCACATATATGGTATTTCCTAAATTAGATGAATTTTATATTAATCTTTCCTACATTATTCAGTACATTGTGTATTATGGATATACTATCAATGAAAGAGGATACAAGAAAAAATTCGGTAAAGAATTGGATTACCTTGTAAACCTAGAAATTATAGAAAAATATGAATTAGTATTATATAAAACCCCCAAGTTGATAATGTGTGATGTATCTTTTACGGTTAAATCTAATAAAAAATATAAAACTTACGAGGTCAGATTAGACTTAACTAAAAATATGCATAATGGTGTCTCGCTTTTACATAATAATAATGTATATTTTTTTGATGTATTTTGTATAAGCTATGGAAAAGATAGCGGATTATTGTAAAGGAAGACGTATATTAAAATATGGGAAATCTCATAAAATTTTGTATTGAATGTGGTACTTGGACAAATCAGATTGAAGTTAAGCCTAATAAATTCAAATGTTTGGGATGTAAGAAAACAAGCCACATTTTCAATCCCATCTTCAATTCAGAAGAACTGCAAAAAATAAAAAATAGATTGACAAAAAAATTAGTTGAAGAATAAAAAAGTTGTTGAAAAGTTAAGGGCGATATTAAGAATGATTAATCAAGAAAATCGTAAAGATGAAATTGAGAAAACTTTAATTGGCATAATTTCAAAATGTTTGTGTATAGATGGGTCGGAGATAGCACCAGAATCAAACCTCTTTAACGATTTAAGTATTGACGATTTAGATTTTATAGAAATTTTAACAACAATTGAAGGGCTTCTGAACATAGAGATATCAGAATCGGAATCTGATGTCTTTTCAAGTGTTCAGAGCTTATTAGATTGTGTTGAAAATAAATTACAAGAAAATTAACGTGTGTGTTAAAGTAGGAGTATAAGAAGACAAAGGTGGGGAATTCGTTTGTAAGAATAGGAGAAACTTTGGACTGATTTTTTGACATAGTACTACAATAACATTATTGCACGTAATTTTAAATGCCTTTTTAGTTCAATAAAAATCAATAAAATCTAAAAAGCTCATTTAATAATCAATAAAAAACCAATGGAGGTATTTTAAAATGATTTATGCATTAGAAACTTATTTTGGTGAACTGGATGAATCTGGTTCGTCAGGAGACTACGCAGTAGAAAAAACTATTACTTCGGACTCTAACGGAAACCCGATTAACAACGTTTTAAGGATTGTAAATCCCGATTCAGTATTCAAGTATTGGAGATCTTGGCCAGCTTGTGATGATGGAGAAGTTCGTCCTTTTATAATTGCGAATGATTATGAGGGTGACGGAATTCTTGCCAAGCTTTTAGGGGATTATCATCCTTTTAAATGGTTTGTTGGGGGTATTCTAGAATCAACGAAAGATGAGAATAATCAGAAAAAGTATATTTATGAAGAGACTGACCCTGAACTTATACTTCAAATAGCTTACAACAATGATAGATCTGGTGGTTCTGGGCATTGGAGACCTCGAAAAGAGTACGCTTTTAATATTATTGACAGACAGCCTGAATCAAAAGGAGAGCATGTAGGTCAAAACTGGTGTGCTGTTAACTCTCATACTAAATTATTAAGAATGCCATCAACCGCTTTGGAACAGTTAAAAGCTGTTTATGAAGCTAATGGTAAAGTTGATGAATATGATATTAATTATACAAAGCAAGGCAAAGGCAGAAACACAAAACACTACATTCAAAGAGCTGGAGAAAAATTACCTAATATCGTAATAGGGTATCTCACACAAGAAGAAAAAACATATCAAACCTATGATTTAAAAGAAGAGTGTAAACTCTCATCTGCACAATACATATTAAAGTATCTAGCAAATACCATACAAAGAGTAGACGGTGTTTTGGGTACAAGTTATTATCAAGAACTACAAAAACAGGCTGAAATTGAAAAAGCCGAATGGAACGCCCAAAAACAGGATGCTGCTCCAGTTAATGTTGCGACAACATCTCCTCCGCCTACAACAACGCCTTCCCCTACTGTGGTTCAACATACTCCACCACAGCAACAAACTCAACCACCAAGTACGGAGCAGGTTCAACAACCTCAAGCGATTCCAACACCGCAAGAACAGACTCCTCCAGCAGCACCTGTGAGGAGTAGGGTTCCAATTGCTTCTGACGAGAAAACGATAGATTGTCCGTTCTGTAAAAAGAGCATACCAGAGTCTTCAGAAACTTGTCCTGAATGCAATAACAAGTTAATGGAACCCTGTGATAAATGTAAGACTCCTTTTAGTATTCTCGAAACAACGTGTCCTAATCCAGACTGTAAAGCACAGTATAAGGTTGGTTAAATGTATTTGGGATTGGATTTGTCATTATCGGGTAGTGGTGTTGTTGTAATTGATTCCAGTTACAGCATTATTCACAAAGAACTTCTCTCTACACCAATGAAGGGTGTAGAGAGATTGTTCTTTCTCGAAGAGAAATTTGTGAATTCGATTTCTAAATATATTAGAGATTTAAAATTAGTGTGTATAGAATCTCCAGCCTATGGGGTTTCAGAAGGAAATCTTTTTAGTTTAGGTCAATGGGGCGGAATAGTAGAATTAAATCTTTTTAAGTTAGGATTGAAATTTATTTATGCAAGTCCAACACAATTAAAGAAATATGTACTAGGTTCTGGAAAAGGACAAAAAACATTAATGCTATTAAAAACTTTTCAACAATTTAATGAAGAATTTGATGATGATAATATTTGTGATGCTTATTCCTTATCAAGGATTGCCCATGATTATCATTTTAAATATGAATTGAATAAAGATATTAAAACTAAAAAATATCAATTGGAAGTATTAAAAAGTATACACAAGAGTTTGACAGAGAAAGATGATGGAACTGTTATATGAGTAAAGCATTTTCTCATGATAGGGTGAACACGGGAAAAGAGGAATGGTTAACTCCTCCAGAAATAATAAAAGTACTGGGGGAGTTTGATTTGGATCCTTGTGCTCCTATAACCCGTCCTTGGGATATGGCAAAGAATCATTATACTATTAATGATCATGGATTGTTACAGAAATGGGAGGGGAGAATTTGGCTTAATCCTCCCTATGGTAACAAAACACATGATTGGTTGTTAAAATTAGCAAATCATGGCAATGGTATTGCTTTGACATTTGCTAGAACAGAAACGCTTATGTTTTTTGATTGTGTTTGGGATAAAGCAGACGCTGTTTTCTTTTTTAAGGGAAGATTAAAGTTTTATCATAGAGATGGAAGTGAGGGAGATACTGCCGGAGCACCGAGCATTTTAATAGCATATGGTTTTGATAATGTAGTATCTCTTAAAAATAGTGGGTTAAATGGTAAGTTCATTTTATTAAATGAAGAATATAAAGTTAAATTAAAAGAAAATGAAATTAAAGACAATATAGTTGAAGAAGTTTCATTATTTAATTAAGGAGGGAGTCAGATGTTAGATAAGCTTAAAGAAATTTTTGGAGATATGTCTAAGTGGATTCTTTTAGGCATAGTAGGAATTGCTGTAATACTAGGTATAGTTCTTTTTGTTTTTATAATTAAAAACATTAAGATTGTTATCATATGTGGTGTTATAGCATTGGTAGTTGGAGTTGTTGGTTATATTCTCTATATGAAATTTAAACCTAAAGCTTCAGAATTATTAATATTTTAAATATGGGAGAGGTTAAATCTCTCCCATATATTAATTTGAAATGAATTTTGAACCGCCTGTTGGATATAGGGTGTTAATTATAAGGACTTTAGAAAGAGGTCACGAAATTAAGTATTATCAAGATGGGAAAGTATTTACATTAGAAAAAGCATTAGAAATAGTTAAGGTAGCAATCCCTATGTTAACTCCAAACAGAGAAGAGAAAAGACAAAACGGTAGACGTTTCAAAGAAGACGGTGAAGAAATGTTTACTTTAACTGCTCAAGATCAGCATGGAGTGATGGTTAAGGATGAAGCTATTCCTAAAAGAAGAATAAGAAGACTTACCCCTAAAGAATGTGAACGTTTGATGGGATTGGAAGATGATTGGACGAGATGGGGTATTGATGAAGATGGTAATGAATATGAAGTCTCGGATACACAACGCTATCGGATGGCTGGAAATGGTGTTGTAGTAGACGTTGTAAGAGAGATTATAAGGAGATTGGTTAATGCAAGTTGAAGAAATAAGAGCCATACCTCAAGGAATCAGAACTCGACCTCAGATGTTGGACAAGGTTTTTGATAACAAGTTCTGTAAAAAATGTAAGCTCTATCAATGTGCAAAGAATCCTTATATAGAAGGAAGGGGCAATAAGAATGCTAAATTATTAATTATAGGTGAAGCTCCTGGAAAAAATGAAGATGAGATGGGACAAGTTTTTGTAGGAAGTTCTGGAAAGACTTTGCAGGAAAGGCTTAATAGATATGATATTGATTATTATATAACCAACGCTGTAAAATGTTTAGACGGTAAATCCTTAGTAAAAACAAAAGAAGGTAATAAGCGGATTAATTGGATAGTAAAAAACAAATGGGATGGTGAAGTTCTTTCTATTAATAAAGATGGTGAGTTTGTCTGGAAAAATATTTATGGTTGGCACAGAAGTCTCATTAATAATAGAGACATATATAAAATATCAATAATAGATGGTAAAAACAATCCAAATGGAAAACCTAACATTTTAGTAACAGAAGATCATATTATTATTACTGAAAGAGGTGAGGTTTTAGCAAAAGATCTTGTTTCTGGAAAGGATAAAATTGCTACTGGAACTCCTTATTTTGGAGGACATAGATCAGAACAATTAATTATTGGATCATTGATGGGGGATGCGTTTGTTTCAAATAGAAATTATTTAGAAGAAAGACATTCTCTGAAACAAAGAGAATACCTACTTTTAAAAACCAAATTGTTGGAATATTGGAAACCCTCTATAAGTAAAGGAACTATTAGAAACAACAAAAAATCTTATTCTTATATTGGGTATAGGATTTCAAGTACATTATTTTTTAAACAATTAAGGAAACAGTTTTATAAAAACGGGAAAAAAATTTTTCCCGAACATTATGTAAATAGATTAAATATTTTTGGACTAGCTATAATTTTTATGGATGATGGCTACGGTAGATATTATGATAATAATAAGCATTCGAGAAGTGAGGACACGTTTCAAGTTGAAATTGCATTAGGAAAGATTGATGAAAAATCAGCCAAAAACATTGTGAACAGGTTTAAAGAATTAGGGTATGATGTATATGTTACAAATAAAGATATTTATAGATTAAGATTTAAATATAAAAAGGCTTATAAATTCTTAAAGGATATTGCAAAATATGTTCCCCATAGTATGAGGTATAAGTTGCCCGAATCTTTGAGAGATTATCCTTTTATGGAAAGTGCTTACAAACCAGAAAAAACAAAGACATACTATTCTGAAATAAATGTTTCAAAAGTGGATTATTCAAAATTATCTAATTCAAAATCGGTTTATTGTATTGATGTAAAAGATACTCATAACTTTGTAACACCTTCTGGAGTTGTTCATAATTGTAGACCTACAGATGCTCAATCTAAAAATAGAACTCCTAGACCTGTTGAGATTAAATGTTGTCTTCCTTTTACAATGAAAATAATAGAAGAAATAAAGCCTAAAGTTATATTAACATTAGGAAGAATACCGATGTCTCAAATACTTGGATTGAATTTAAGTATGAAGATTATGAGAGGGCATACCTATTACCATCCAGAATTAAATGTTACAATAATTCCCACATACCACCCTGCATATTTAGGGAGAGTTAACGATGCTTTATATTACAAACAATTCGAAAATGATTTATTAATTGCTAATAATTTAGCGTATGCTCCGGCAAAAAGAATATTACCACCGTCACCAATTTCTATGAAAGATCCAATAGAAATAAAGGAGTATTTAGAATCATTATTAAACGTTGATGCTATTGCAATAGACTTAGAAACAAGTGGGACTGATCATATTAATGATAAAATAACTGATATATCTTTTTGTGCTAAAGCTGGTGAGGGTGTTCACATATCTTGGGATGATATAATACCTCATTTTGAATTATTGAGTGAGGTAATGATGTCAGATGCTGTTAAGGTTGGTCAGAACTTTACTTTTGATATAAAGTTTTTAAGAATGGCTGGAGTAGATGTTAACAATTATTCTTTTGATACCTTACTAGCAGAACATATGTTAACAATGAGTTATGAAAAGAAAGAAGTGAGTGGTTTGTATAAATTGAAGAACATGGCATGGAAAGGAACTCCTATGGGAGGTTACGAAGAAGTTCTTGGCTCTGGAGGAATCAAAAAAGCGGTTAAAAAGAAAGAGAAAAAGAAAGATGAAGATGTTTTTCAAGGAAATTTATTTGAAAATCCTAATGAAAAAAAGAATGAAGAGCTAGAAAAATTTGCAAACGTTATAGATGTTATTAGAAAGAAAAAGTTAGAGGATTCTGGATTAGAACCTTTAGAATATTATTCAGCAATGGATGCGGACGTTACATTTAGACTTTTTCAAAGACAGAAACCTTTGATTGATAAAGATTTCTCTTTTCCTTTTTATGAAATAGTAATGCCGTTATCATGGACATTAATGAGAGTAGAGGAAAATGGTATTAGGTTAAATTCGGATTATATGAATTCTATTAAGATTGATAATCTAGAAAATATGGAAAGATGTAAACAAGAATTATTTAATCTGGCAGGGAAAGAATTTAATTTAAACTCTACTGATGATTTAAAAGATTTAATATTTAATAAGTTAAAGATAACACCTAGTGATGAATTTAAAACCAAACCAAGCAAAACCTATCCTGATGGGCAGTACTCAACCGATGAAAAAGCAATAGCGTATTATAGCTCGAAAAATCCAGCATTGAATTTTTTGATTGAATACAGAAAACTTTACAAAGAGAACTCTACTTATATAGACGGCTTTAAAAAATTTATGCAAGAAGATACTTGGAGAGTCCATCCTAATTATTTACAACACTCAACTGCTACTGGAAGATTGAGTTGTATTTCGGAAGGGACGAAAATAACGATGGTTGGAGAAGAAAGAAATATAGAAAATGTTAAAGTTGGTGATTTAGTTTATTGTTATGATGAAAAAGGCGAATTGAAAATATCAAAAGTTACGAATGTTTTTAATAATGGCATTCAAGATTGTATTAAATTAAAATGGCAAAGTAGTGGTTCTGGAGATATTGGAGAATTAGTATTAACACCAAATCATTTAGTAAAACACAAATATAAAGGGTGGATTCGTGCTGATTCATTAAATCGATATGATAAGATTTTTCATTTAAGAAAGTCCTTACAGAAAAATGGTAGAATTAGATTATATGGGACTAACAAGTTTATGAAATTTGAGGAGCAAGTTATAAAGGAAGAATATTTTAAAGCTCCATCTAGTTTATTAATTCATCATAAAGATGAAAATCCGTCAAATAATAAAATTTCAAATTTTGAAATTTTATCTAATTCAAAACATTCAAAATTACACTCTATAAAATTGGTAAAAGAGGGAAGAATTAAATGGGATCATTTAGATAAGTATAGAGATAAGATAAAACGAAGAACTGGTAAAAACCATTATTATTGGAAAGAATTTAATAAAGAAGATCTTATCCAAATGTTAGAAAATGCTAATGGAGTGATATCTAATTTAAAGATTGACAAAGAAACATTTAGAAATAAATGCAAATTAGTTGGTTTTGATTATAAAAAATATAAATATTTTTATTCTAAAAAAGTTGGATATCTTGATGAGAAAAAAATTGTTAATGTTTTATATAAATTTGAAAAAGAATCCAATTCATTTGATAAATGTGCAAGGTACTTAGGAATAGGTAGATCTAAACTTAAAGAGTTATGTGACTATTACGGTATTTCTACAAATCATATGATTTTATCTGTAACACCTTTTGGAAAATGCAAAGTATATGATCTAGAAGTAGAAGAACACCACAATTTCATTGCTAATGAAATTTGTGTTCATAATTGTCTTTCCCCACCTATTCAAACCATCCCTAGAAAGAACAAGATTAGAAACATGATTGTTCCCAGAGATGGAGGAAAGCTTGTTGTTGCAGACTTATCTCAAATAGAATTAAGAATCTTGGCAATGATTAGTGGTGATCAAAGAATGATAAACGCTTTTGAAAGTGGTGTTGATTTTCATACTGCAACAGCTTGCAGTATGTTTAGAATAAATCCTAATGAATTTGATAAAAATAATTCTAAACATAATGAATTTAGAAGTGTTGCAAAATGTGTTCATCCATCATCTTTAATTATTTATAATCTTGAAATAAAAAGAATGTGTGATATTGTTAAGAATAGTAAAGAAGATTCTTTTGAAAAAATACAAGGACATATTTGGAACGGTAAAAATATTGTTGATTTAAAAAACACATATAAATCTAACAAAGGTAAGAGAATATTAATTTCTGCTCACAAGTCTATTTTAGTGTGTTCTGAAAATCATCAAGTACAGTTAAAAGATGGTTCGTTAAAAAAGGCAAAAGATATTAAAGAGAAAGATGTTTTATGTGATGTATCCTTTCCTGATTTAGTGTCAATGCCACAAAGTATTAAGATAAATCCTTTTAATGGAGAAGATGAACAAGGATTAACATTATGGTTAGATGAAAAATGGGCATATTTAGCTGGCGTATATACAGGAGATGGGTGCTATGCTGAAAAACATATTAGTATTTCTACTGGAAGTGAAAGCAAACACGAAGATTGGAAGGATGTTTTAATAAAAGCTTTTGATGATGTCGGAATTTATGCTAAAAAAAGAGATTCTCATTTTGATAAAAAAAGAAATAGAAATAGTAAAAGTAGTTCTGTGTACGTTGGTTCAACTAGAACAAGAAGATTTTTTGATAAACTTGAACTGACAAAAGAGGGTGAAGGAAAAACATTAAGAGTTCCTCTGTGGGTGTTAAATAATTATGATAATTGTTGGGCATTCCTTGGTGGATTATTGGATACTGATGGAACAGTTACAACTGATCCATTAAGTAGAACATTGTCTATTACAACAAAGTCTTGGGAGTTAATGCAGGATTTAACAGTATTGTTAAACAGATTAGGAATTGAATACGGAATAGAAAATACTTTCAATAAAACATATAAAAGATATTATTTTAGAGTGCAGATTTATGCACGAAATACTGAAGAGATTTTTAATAGAAAGATAATGCGTTGTCCATACAAAGTTGAAAGATTAAAGAAAAAAGTAGAGACCCTTAAAAACAGAAGAAGATCTAACCATAACAAAGATAATTTTGTTAAAAGAATTGAAGTATTAGATGAGGGAGATTTATTTGATATTGAAGTTGATTCTAAAGATCATCTTTATTGGGTAAATGGTATAGTAACTCACAACACAATAAACTTCGGAATAGCTTACGGAAGAGGTGCTTATTCTATCGTTGTTGAGTTAAGAGACTTCTATGGTATTGATATTACTCAAGATGAGGCAAGTAACTTTATTAACACTTTTTATGGGACGTATAAAGATGTTAAAAGATGGATGATAGAGACAGTTAATTTTGCAAGAACTTATGGATATGTTGAAACAATTTATGGTAGAAAGAGATTTTTACCTATGATACATAGTTCTAATACAGAAGATAAAGCGAAAGCAGAGAGACAGGCAGTTAATACTATGATTCAATCTTCTGCATCAGACGTGAACAACATTGCACTTATTAGAATAGGGAAATGGTTGGACGATAGCAATAAAAAATCTATGCTAATCGGATGTGTTCACGATAGTATTTTAGTAGATAGCCCAGAGGATGAGGTTGAAGAAGTTTCTGAAAAACTTGTGGAGTGTATGACTAAAGATGTACCACGAATAACTATTCCGCTTAAAGCGGATTTAGATATATTAGACAAATGGGAGAAATGATATGGAAATAACATTAGATAAAATGAAATTAAGTACTACATTGTCGTTTTTGGACAAGGTAATCAAGAAAAAAGATGTAAGTGAGGTTTATAAAAATTGCCAGTTTAAATTTGAAAATAATTCTCTTACTTTGTATGCTTGTGGTGGACAGTATGTAGTTAAATCTAGTTATGGTAGAATTGGTGCTACGAACATGAGTTGCCTTGTTGAATATGATGCATTAAATAAATTGATTCCTCTTTTGGATAATGATGAAATAATATTTAAGTTCAATTCGGATAATATGGTCATCTTTGATGGTGGAAACGAGTATACTTTTCAATATTTTGTGGAAGGTGATTTTGCTAATATAATCGATAGTTTGAGTTTGCAAGTGAGTAGTGAGCCTATAGTTGTAATAGATGTTAGTGAACTTGAGAAAATAAATAAATTTGTATATCCTTGTATAGATACTACAAAAAATGCAACTCTTTGTGGGGTTTTTTATGATGGTAATTTTGTTACTACTGATATAAAAAGTTGTGCAATTTATCATTACGATGAAAAAGAGAGTGATGATACTATATTTATACCAAAGGATGGCTTTGATATTATTAGCACTTTATCTGAAAAGGATTTAACATTTTCTTTTCATCATTCGGAAAACATAGTAATAGCACAATCTGAAAATGTTTCTTATTTAATTCCTTTAATGTCTGCGAAGTTCCCTAGCTATAAACCTCTTGTTGAGCATGTGAGTAAATATAAAAACCAAGTAAGGATTGATAAAGGAAAATTTGTAAAATCTTGTAGTAAACTCCTTGCATTCTCAACGTCTATGTTTAGTGCTGTTAATAAAGCAGATTTTGAAATTAATGATATAATTAATATGAAAGCTGGCTCTGATAGAAAAAGAGCTATAGAAGAATTGGCTCCTATAGAATCTAATAGTAACGGGAAAGTAGGATTTTCTGTTAATGTAGCTCAACTTTTGAGTCAGGTTTCTAAAATAGATGAATCAGAAATAACACTTAAATATGAAGAGGGATCTAAAAACCCTCTATATTTTTATGGAGATGAAAACAAAATGTACCTTACTACGTTACTAGTTGGAGGAGAAGAGAATGGAGAATGATTTACCAGATGTAATAAAAGAAATTAACAAAAGCAAAAAAGCAACAAAGATAACAACACTGACAAAAGCTAAAGCGGCTCGACTTAAAAAAATGTTTTCTGGTTCTGTATCTGTAGATGCTATTTCAAATGGTGGTTATGCTTATCGAAGAATACATCTGTCTTTTGGTTCAAAGAGTGCTGGAAAGAATGCTCTCCTTTATCAAATGATGGCATATAATCAAAGACTTTGTAGAGATTGTGGTGGAATTAGAGCAATTTATTGGGGAGTTAAAGAAGATAGACATTCACTTTTTATGAAATACGTATTAAAAATACCTCAATGTTTGTGTGGAGGTCAAGGAAAAATATTCTTAATTCTTGATTATGAAAAATCAATTGATGTTGAGGAACCTAGAAAGGTAGAGGTTGTAGAATGTTTTGACAGGACTACTGGAGAACAGGTTTCTGATGTAGAATATGAAGATGCTAATGATAAATACAAAAAGCTATGTGCTAAAGAAAAACTCACAGAGAAACAACAAAAAACACTTGAAGATTTAGAAGTTTGGTTAGATAAGCTTGATGTTAAAAAGCAAATCATTGAACAATTGTCTACTGCTGATTATCTTGTTGCGTGTGGGGTTCTTATTGATGAACTTCTAATTGCTGACCCAGAAGATACCGAAGAAGGTATTGAACATTGTAGAAAGATAATTAAAGAAAGAGGTGTTGACGGGATTATCTGGGATTCAATTCAAGCAGCAATACCTAAATGGGTTAAAGAGAGAGATGCCGAAGCTGATACAATGGGTAAAGAGGCAAAGCAAAACGCATTATTAATGCGTCATATCTGTAGTTCCTTTGCAGCAAGAGATTTAGAAGATGAGATGGAAGCATATAAACCAGGTTTCTTCTTGACAAGTCAAATGAGAAGTTCTATGAGTATGTATGAGCAAGATAGCTATTCTGGAGGACATGGAATAAAACATCATATAAGTTTTGCTTTAGAGCACAAACGTAATAAATTTTTAAAAGAAGATGGAACTGAAGCGTCTTTTAAAGAACAATTCTACGGGCAAGAAATAAGATTACGTGCAGAAAAGAATAAGTTTGGTCCTCCTGGAGATATGTATACTGTCGATTATTATTTCAGAGAATCTGAGCATCATAGTGTTGGAGAGATTGATCATACAAAAGAGATAGTTAATTTAGGTATTTCTAAGGGACTTATTGAAAGGGCTGGAGCATATTATAAAACTAAGGGAGAGTCATTTCAGGGGATGGCAAGACTTACAGAATTCTTTAGAGAGAATCCTGAATTTGTAGGAAACTTGTATGAAGATATACAAGAGAAATTATAATGGATAACAAAAAGAGGTCAAAGAAACGAGAGAATAAAGGAGCATCAAATATAGGTGGAAGAAGTCACCCTAATTCTGGAGCAGTTTGGTATAGAAAAGGAGATTACTCTAACGAGAATTTCTTAATAGAAGATAAATATACTGATGCTGACTATTACTCTCTTTCTTTATCTGTTTTAAATACTGTCGAAAAACATGCTAATAAGGTTGGTAAAATACCTGTAGTAAGCATAGGTTTTGAGTCGTATAAGAAAGATTACGCAGTTTTAAGAGAGTGTGATTGCTCTCATATTGTAGATGAAGATATAGAAATTATTGAAACCGATAAGAAAAGCAAGAGAATCTACTGTGAAGAACTACAAAAAAAATATGTAAATTGCGAAAATATTTTTCTTTTTAAAGTTAAACTACGTGATAGATTTTATTATATTTTAATGCTAAATGACTTTGAAGATAACATAGATAAATTTTTTTGTTAGGAGAGATTCATGGCTAAATGTCCAGAATGTAATGGATCAGGTTTCATACTAAAGAAAGATAAATACGATGAAGATGTTTGGTCTCCTTGTGAATGCAGAAAGAAAAGAGAAGCAGAAGTTTCTACAGAGATTAAATTTACAGAGGCTAACATTAGAAAATCATTACGAAGATATACTTTTGAAGACTACCTTAAATACCCGTTTAAAAGAAAAGACAAATTACATAACGCCCCACAAATAAAAGAATTTCAAAATTATTTAGAGAATCCTTCTGATTTTCTTGATAATTATTCTGTGTTATGGATTTGGGGAACTGATGCTAATGCTGGTCACACAACCCTAGCATCAATTTTAGGCATTAAATTACTTGAGTTTGGATATAAAGTTAGATTTTTGGAGATACAACACTTGATAGAAGCCTTTACAAAGTTTGATGAAAAAGAAGTATTTTTTACAGAACTTAAAAAATTTGATATTTATATTATTAATGATGCGTTTGATGTTGATAGGGGTCATGTCGGAGGAAAATATTCTCAGGTTCATTTATACCAATTTATTAATGATGCATTAATTGATGGAAAACATTTTATAATGACATCAAACAGGTTAGTTCGTGACATAGACAAAGGTGATTTAAAAGATTTCGAACAATCGAAAATAATAATATCAAGGTCAGTCAAACAATTAGAGTTTAGAGGTTCTATAGATTGAGTAAAAAAAGGAAGGGAGAAGACAGTAATTTTGAAAAATCTGTAGATGGATTATCAGCAGAAACTATAGCAACATTAAGATGGAAAGCAAATGAGTTAGGCTGTAGTGTTGGTGAACTCGTGGCAGAAATATTTTTCGGTTACATTTGTGAAATGGAAGAAGCAATGTTAAGATTTTTTAAAAGGGCTTTAGAACAAAAATATAAAGAAAGTGATATTAAAGATGTTGCAATGTTTACTTTTGGAGCAGACAAGGAAGATGTTGAATTTTTGTTTATGAAAGCTAAAAAAGAAGAATCTAAAAAAAAGAAAAAGTAGGTGGTAGTTATGGCTTATGCGTGTAGTATGAGAGTCGCAGGCATAGAGTTCGATATTTATAATGGGGAAAGAGTAAGTCCTACTTTAACAAAGTGGGATTATTACGTAACCCCAAGATTGGCTATGCAAATTGACAAGTGGCGCATACAGAATTCTGTTGATAAAATATCTACAAAAGAGCAGATGGAGTTTTTAATCAGTCAAGGCTTTATAAAAAAATATAGTGAATAAGTAGGAGATTCATGTAATGGCGAATCCTTTAAAAGATATCGGAGGAATACCTGTAAATGAAGATAATGAAGCTTTAATCATTACCAATGCTATTAAGAACAAAAAGAACAGAGAAATATTTGTTCGACACATTGATTATAGGTTATTCAGAAGAAAAGAATTTCAAACAATGGCGTTTGCTATTCAAGCTATTGAAACCTCAAATATGGAAATGAATACTGATGCTATTATTTTGAAATCTAAAACTTGTCCTATTAAAAAAATAGTTGATTTTGAATTTATAGAAACACTTAAAGAAAATTTTCCTGAAGTGCCGGAGTCAAATTTTATAGAACATCTTGTAACACTTCGTACTGATAGTGTCAAAGCTCAAGCATTTGATTTGGTTCATAAGTCTCTTATTAGATCCTTTATGAATCCTCAAGCTGGAATAAAGGATCTCGAAGTTAGGGTACAGGCATTACAAGATTTAATAACATCTGGATACTCTTCAACAGAATGCCAGTTTCTTACTATGAAAGAGGCTGTAGCTGAATATGTATATGATAAAGAGCATGGGGTAAGGAGTAGAACTACTGGTTTCAGACAATTAGACGAAAAACTTATTCAAGGCTTGAAAGAGGAATGGATTTCAATTATTGCAGGTCTGGCGAACATGGGGAAGACACATACTTTAAACACTCCTATAATAATGTATGATGGGAGTATTAAAATGATTCAAGATATTGAAGTTGGGGATTTGTTGATGGGCGTTGATTCTCTGCCTAGAAAAGTTACTCGAACATGGACGGGTGTAGATGATATTTATACAATAAATCAATGTAAAGGGGATGCATATGAAGTAACTGGTCAACATTTATTATCTTTAAAAAGAAGTTATAATCAATATTATAAACCAGATAAAAAATTACCTATCAATGAAAGAAGAATAACTCATCCAAAAGGAGAAGTTTTAAATATATCTGTATTAGATTATTTAAAAAAAGGGAACGGGTGGAAGACTATGTGGAAAGGTTACAAATCAGAGGGATGGGAAATGCCTGAAAGAAAAGTTGAATTGTCTCCTTATTTTTTAGGAATCTGGTTATCTGATGGAAATAATGATAGTCAATTAATTACAAATCCTGACATTGAAGTTAGAAAATTTTTAAAAGATTATGCTTCATCTTTTAATATGTATTATACCGAAAGACAAAAAAAAGATTCTGATTGTTATACTTGTGTTATAAAAAAACGTGGTGAAAATAAAAATATTATAAAAGATTATCTCGAAGATTATAATTTATTTAAAAATAAACACATTCCTGATGATTTTAAATATACTTCACGCAAGAAAAGAATGGAACTTTTAAGTGGTTTATTAGATGGTGATGGTTATTTAACATACGTAACCTATGAAATTTCAACAAAATATGAACAATTAAAAGATGACATCTTATATTTAGCAAGAAGTTTGGGTTTTTATTCAGTAGCTAAATATGAAAAAAAGAAAATCAAATCAATTGGTTTTGAGGGTAAATATTGGCGTATAAGAATAGTAGGAGATACGTACCTAATACCGTGTAAAGTTAAAAGAAAAAAAGCAAAAAAAATAAAAAGGAGAAAAAACTTTTTATTTACAGGATTTAATGTAAAATACAAAGGAAAAGACAAGTTTTATAGTATTTCTCTGGAAGATACTACGGATCAATTGTATTTATTAGGAGATGGAACTGTAACCCATAATTCTTCCTTTGCTTTGTCTATGATGAATAATTTATCAAACAAAGGAGTTCCTTCCGCAAATTTTGCATTAGAGATGCCTAATCAATCTATTATAACAAAGTTACTTGCTTTTAATACAAATCTTACTATTAGAAAGGTAGCTATTGAATGGGATAATTTAGATGTTATAGAAAAGAAAGTCTATGAACATGAACTTGAAAGACTTGCAAGAAATCAATACATATATTTGAATGATAAACCATCACAAGGATTGTCAGATATTAAAGAACAGACTATGTTACTTCAAGATAAAATAGCAACTGTTGATAAATCTTTTGATGGATATATTGTAATATTAATAGACTTGTTTGGGAAAATAAAAGAATTTCTTGGAAGTGATAACTTTGCTAGAGATTATGAGCAAAGATGTAATGAAGTTCAGGCTATGACACGGGAACTTGGTGTACATATGTGTTTAGTAGCACAAATAGTTAGATCAGTAATGCAACGTAAATTTAAACGACCTTCTCTAGCTGATATTAAAAATGCTGGTGCATTAGGAGAGATTGCTGATTTAATTTTTGGTATTCACCGCCCAAATTATGACCCCGAAGTAGCACTCAAAAGTCAATTAGCATACGGACAAGGTAATGAAGAAATTGAACCAAATCCTGATGAGAATTTAGCAGAGATATTAATACTTAAAGGTAGAATGGCACAAGCCAATCAACTTGTAAACTTTTATTTTGATCCTAATACAACACGGTTTAGTCCTATTGAGGAAGATTATCAGAATGAGCTAAACGCAACTAAATTCGATGATGATGATTGGGATAATCAATTTTGATTAATGTATCTGACATATTAGATGATATCGGATTAGATTATAGAGAAGTTGGAAAAAGCTTTAGAGTTAAGTGTTGGCATCACGATGAAGGTGTCCCGTCAATGTTTATTAATAAAGAATCTGGAGTGTATCATTGCTTTAGCTGTCATAGTTCTGGAAACATATTTCAACTTATTACAGAACATCTTGGATTAACTGGATTCGATTTAGTAAAATACTTAGCTGACTTCTCTATTAACTTGACAGAGGAAGAAATATATAATAGATTAAAAAATCACATAGGATCTAGAAAACCAAAAGAAGTAAAACAAGTACGAAAGCTTATAAGAATACCAGAATACAAAACCATAGAAAATAATGATTATCTTGAAAATAGAGGAATAACTAAAGAAGAAATAAAACAATGGGAAATGGGGGTTGTTTCTGGCAATCAAACACACAAAGAATTCTTACCTTATAGAAATTGGATTTATATTCCTATAATTCAAAATGGTGTTTTTGAAAATTATTTCTTGAGAAGTCCTTTTAACAATAGAAAGATATATGGTAAATTTCCTAGAAAAAATCTTTTATTTGGATTAGATAGTTGTACAGATTACAGTAAAACTATTTATGTAGTAGAGGGTATCTTTGATATGATTTTTTTGAGAAAGATAAGAGTTCAAGTTGTTGCAGCTCTTTCTAACAGGTTGCATAAAGAACAATTAGAACTCCTTAAAAAATATAAAAGAGTAGTACTCGTGCCAGATGCGGACAGCCCTGGATTTGAGTTAGTTAAAACAGCTTTACCTTTAATATATAGTACTAGTCTCGGAGTATGTTCTATCCCTAATGGTAAGAAAGATACTGCTGATTGTACTATAGATGAATTAATAGAAATGACTTATAATGAAAAAAGTATTTTAGATTTTATTTTTAATGAGAGGTTAGATTATGGAAATGCGAGACACCAGTTCTTCTAATATTGCACAGGTTGGATACGATACAGCAGAAAAAGTATTACGTATTGTATTTCAAACAGGAGCAATATATGATTACACAAATGTGGACGAGCTAACTTATCGACAGTTATTGCAATCTCCTTCGGTCGGTAAATTTTTTCACAGATACATCAAAGGTAGCTTTGATTTTAATAGAATTAAGTAAAAAATTGTTGACTATTAATAGGGTTTTGTATACATTAGATATGTGTATACATTCATTTAAATTGTTTATAAGGAGATTATAGAAATGATTAGAAAACAATTCTATTTTACTGAAAGTGAGGATAAGGCTGTTAAAAAAGTTGCGAAAGAAAGCGGGCTTCCAGCAGCAGAAATAATAAGGAGGTTTATAGATTATTGTTTAAATCAAGAGAATTTAGATAATATTATATATAAAACGAGGAAAAACAAGAAATGAAAGTAATTGTAAATGTGGATGGTATTTTACCAGTATTAGATGATATGATAATAAAGGGTTTGGAACAAGAGGGTTATCCCACTTGTTTAGGGAATATGATACCCCCATTATTAATGAGAAAAATTGAGGTAGATGAAGAAAAAGTACTAAAAGTAAAAGGGCTTACTCCTACAACTGAAATTGTTTTGGAAGATGTCTCGCAAGTTGTGGAAAGTAATGTTGATATTGTAAATAATAGGGTTATGACTCAAGAAGGAATTGACTATATTAATGAGTATAAAACAAATAGGGCAGAAATGTATGTAAAGCAGTTAGTTAAGTGTATTAGTTGTGAATATGTTGATACGTGTTATAAACTAACCACAACTTATTTAACACTCATAAGTATAGAAGAAAAAGCAAAGGAGACTAATTCGACATGTTAGGAAAAACAGTACAGATTATAGGAGTGGGTCAATGTGGGTGTAGGCTTGGTATGACTTTTGAAAAACAAGGAATACCAGCACTTTACATTAATTCAGATGAAGTTGATTTTAGGGATTTTAATGCGAGACCAGATCAAACTCTCTTGATAGAAGGTTCTGGTACTGGGGGATCTCCTTCAAAAGGAGCTGAATTATTTAGAAAGCACAAGAGTTCTATTATTAGTTTTTTAAGAGAACGTTTAGATAAAAATAAAATAATATGGGTATTGTGGGGAAGTGGAGGAGGTACTGGAAATTCAATAGGACCTCTTTTATTAGAGTATTTATCTGAACATAAATATGTTACTGGATGTATTACAACTTTACCGCCTAAGATGTTAGATATTCTGGCAACTGATAATGCTATGAAGACTTTGAAAAAGTTGAAAGATGTTAATACGAGAATGACTGTACTCGCAGACAATGAATACCTTGTAAATAAGATTGGTGTTGGTGGTGATTGGTGGAAGAAAGTTAACAGCCATATCTGTTCTACAATTCTTTCTGCCTTTGATTTGTTAAGAGAAGGGAAGACTACTCAAAGTGGGCTAGGTTCTATTGATAAGGGTGAGATAATGAGGATTATGCAATATGGAAACGGTTTAACAGATGTTAGAGTTGTATATCTTTCTCCTTATGATTTTGATTTAGAGAATAAAGATTTGTTAAAGAAATTACTTGAGCCTTCTCTTATTGAAGGTTATAACTATAAAAATACATTAGCTTATCTTGTAGGAATAGATTTGCCAAGGCAAGGAAATTACACAGAGATTTCAAAGAAGATATTTGATAGTACAAGAGCGAGCTTTGGAAATGCTATATCACGATTAGGCATGTTCGTTGATCCTTTTCTTAATGATGTTATAAGAGTAACAATGATTAATGCTGGATTGAAACTACCTAAATCTTTAAAGGTAAAGATGAATAATTTAAAGAGGGATGAGGCTAGATTTATTGAGAAAAGAAATAGAGAAGAAACTATGGACTTCTCTGAATTAGAAGAAGGTGTTTTAGAAGAAGACTTTCAATTGTAAGAGGTGAATATGGATTTAAATATAACTCAAGTTTGTAATACTGTTCAATATTTTGAAAAGCCTGTTAAAACTAATTACTCGACAAGAGAGGGAGGCTTTCCTACAGACACATTTAAAATTAGCCAGACGTACGTTGATTTTATTATAGAGATATCTGGTCTTACGATGATGACAATGACACGCAATTGTGATTATGATATTTTTAGAGATATGATATTACATGCACTTCCTCCTAGATTTAGAAATGCTGATTTGGAGATTATAGAGTTAATGAATCATCCGATGGAACACGCAACAAAATTTGGTATTGTAATAAAAGGGTACAACGGAAATGTTTATACTCCGTCAGAAACAAAGCGGTGGATTTATTGTCCGAGTTGTGGAGTACCATTGAAAAACCATAGTTGTGAATACTGTGGATTACAATTATAAGGAGAAAAAAATGACTAAACTTATTAGATGTAAAGAATGTGGAGAAACTTTTGAACCAATTATTGTTGATGATAAGGTTCACAATAAAGGAATCAAACAAGATTGTCCTAATTGTGGAGAAGTAAATTTATTTAAACCCTCTGAAGTTGATGGTAAGGGTGATGACGTATTAGGAAAATGATTATGTCAGGAAAACGAGCAGTTTCTTTATATATTAGAGATGAAAAAGAATACAAAGCCTTGAGAGACGAGGTTAAAAATTTGTGGTATAAAAAATACGGAATTGCATTATCAATAGGAGAAGTTGTTATGTATTCTTTAAATTTTACTAAAGAGGAGTTATTGAAAACGGACAAGTCTAGGAACAATCAAACTCCTTCTAAAAAATATTCGAGGTTGAGTTCTTGATAGTATCTGATAAAATATATATACGATTAAGTGAAATAGAAAACCATGTTTCAAACATATGTAATATGTTTACTTATCCAAATCCAGAGTACCACCGAAATAAAAAATTGAAATTATCTGTAAGAAAAATATCACCCTCATTAAAGAACTATAAGTTTCAAGGTGTGGGAGAAGGTAGGATGTTGATTTTACCAAGAGGTTGTTTATCAAAACTCAAGGATTATTTTAAGAATAATAATATGTTTGTAAGAGTTTTGGATGATAGGATAGAACACCCTCCTATTGATTGTAAACTGAAAGAAACTAATTTAGAACCCCAACAGCATCAATTAATTAATGCATTTGTAAATGATGAGGGAGGTCTTGTGGAAGCTCTTCCAGGAGCGGGAAAAACTATAGGAATACTAGGTTTGATAGACACCATCAAACAACCAACTATAATACTTATGCACGAAGAAGGTTTGCAGAAACAATGGATTAAAGAAATAAAAAAGCGTATGAAAGGTAACTTTGTACTTGGAAGGTGGGATGGTAATCACAAGACTAGGGGTGATATTGATGTTGGTCTTGTTCAAACAGTTCACAAACAGGTTGATTTAAATCCCAACTTTTTAGATTCCTATGGAATGATTGTTTTGGATGAAGCCCATCACGGAAGTGCTGCAACTTTCTTGAAGACTTTAAATTCTTCTCGTTCTAAATATAGAGTTGGTGTTACTGGTACAGTAGAAAGAAAAGATCAAATGCATATCCTTCTTTATGATGTAATAGGAAAAGTTCTCCTTGTTATTAAGGACAAGGATTTGAAACATAGAATCACCCCTTTTGAATATGAGATGGTAAATACTAACATAAGTATAGAATTACCTACAAATCAAAGATGGGTTAATAAAAAAAGGGTAAACGTACTAAATCCAACAGGAACAATAACTTTGTTGACAAAAATAGATAAAAGGAATACAATGATTATTAATAATATAATTAATGACATTGAAATAGGTCATTTCCCGTTAGTTCTTTCTGACAGAGTGGATCACATTACTTTTCTAGATTACAGATTGAACGAGATGGGATACAATTCTATACTTATAAAGGGGGGTGCAACTAAAAAATCTGAAAAGATTAACTGGGATGAAATTAGGGAAGATACAACTATACAAGTTATTTGTGCATCAACAAAGAAAGCTGAAGAAGGTTTAGATTTACCAAGACTTTCTTCGTTACATTTAACATGCATGTCATCTAACTATCCCAAATTTAAACAAAAGATAGGGAGAATCAGGAGAAAATTAGAGGGGAAACCTACTCCTAAAGTCTACTATTATGTTGATAATTTAGCGTATATTTTTGAATTAAGTAAAGATACATATGTTAAGAAACACATTTTAAGTTATACAGCTAAAAATGTTTCTAAATATTTTACCAAACTACAGGATGAATATTATGAAGAAAAATAAAACTCTTTGTGTTAAAGAGGAAAAATACAAGAAGATTTATATGAGTGTACTATGGACAAAGCAGCATATGAGAAAGCTGTCCGTCTTAGTCGAAACTTTAATAGCAGGAGTGCGGAAGATACAAAAGAGCTTTATGGAATTATTCAAAGAGCTGTTAAACTTGCACAAAGAGGTAAAGAGGATAATATTGGGAGAAATGACAGGGAAGTTAAAAGAGCAAAAGCTTTTCTGTTAGAGGTTTATGAGCCGTATATTAAAAAAATGGCGGGTAAATATTTTCCGTCAGTAGAGACTCCATTAGATTTTGAAGATGTTATACAAGAGGTTTATTTAATATTTTTGTCTCTTATAAATAAGTATGACGAAAATATTTCTTCCTTTTCGTATTACATTAATTTGATGTTGCCTCAGTATATGTCGGTGTGGGTACATAAGATTAATTCAACAGTTTACGTTCCTGTTGATATTAAGATTGTTGAAGCGACTTTATGTCATCCGGCATTTGATTCATCCGTTAAGGTTTACGACTATCTTAATGGATGGATTTTAGAGAAGGAGTTTGTATCTTTTATAGAAGAAAGGTCTATGAAGAGTTCTAGGAGTGAGACTGTAAAGGAGGTATGTGACAAGATATTTTTAGGAAACACAACGTGTTCTGAATTAGCTACTGAGTTGGGAATTAGTTATCACGCTGTGTATGAGATTATCAACAAGATTAAGATGGAGTTAAGACACTTTTTCAATGAGAATCTCTTTTCTGAATATACTGTTACAAGTACTGGAGATTATGGATTATTTGAGGATGGATATGAGTTCGAATATAAATATAAATAGAGAAGAACCTGTGAGGACTATTTCAACACATGTTCCTGCTCATATTTATAATGCATATTCGAATAAGGTGAAATTTTACGAATTGAATTCTCATGATGTTATGGGTTATCTAGTTAAGAAATTTATAGAAGGAGATTTTGACGAAGACTTTTCAATACCAAAAGATTAAACCATATTAATTAAATTAGCAGGAGGATATGATATGAAAATTAACAAAGTGTTTGTCTACGGTACCTTACGTAGAGGTCTTAGTAGAAATGGTGTCTTACAAAGAACTTCTGAATTCATTGGTGTAGGCACTTGTAAATACAAAAAGATGTTTGATTTAGGGAGTTTTCCAGCAGTTATTAACTCCGATGATGAAAAGGATGTAATTGTTGGAGAGCTTTACGAAATGCGCAATCCAGAAGAAGTTCTTTCAATACTCGATTCCATTGAAGGAGTTCCCCACCTTTATAGACGTGATTCAGTTAAAGTAAATATAGATGGAAAAGAAATTGACAGTTGGTTGTATATTTACAATACTGACAAAGAAAGATTGAAAGATTGTGAACACGTCAAATCTGGAGATTATTCAGATAGACTATGGTTCTAACATGTGAAAGGAGTTTTTTATGAAAAAATTATTGACTTTATTAGTTTCTTTGGCGATTATTATGGCTATTGTAGGTTGTTCAAAACCTCCAACAGACGATAGCAAAGTTAAAGATCCTCAAAAGAAAGAGGATGTCGATAAAAAAGTCGATAAGAAAGCAAAAAAGAAGTAGTGTTAAGTAAAATGCCCTTGCCAAAAGCGAGGGCATTTTAAAAAAGATACTTAAAGATTATCACTTTCCAATTATATTTTAAATAGAACTGCAAGAAATCCAAGAAGTCTTTAGCTTCGTGACAGTTCACATTGCAACTAAGTTTAAAGGATGGTAAGGGATGGGAATAGGTGATAAACTATTAGATAAAAATTACGAACCTTCCTCACAACCAACAAACAGAATAGAATCTCCATTTTTTAAGAAGATTATAAAATGTCCGGTAAATTTTACTGAGGATATTATTGAGTATGTTGAATCTCCAGAATTTTTAGGTATGACTTTACGCCCACTTCAGAGAAAATTTCTTGAAGAGCTTTTTTATGTTAATCCAGATGGTTCATATAAATATGAACAAGGAGTTATGTGTTGTGGAATGAGGGGTGGTAAATCGCACTCTATAAAAGAGCAAATTTTAATGTATGATGGAACATTAAAAGAGATTGGGAAAATACAGATTGGTGATATTGTAATGGGACCAGATTCTACTCCAAGAAAGGTTCTTAATACCTCACGAGGAGAATCTGAAATGTTTGAGATAAAACAATCATGTGCTGATACATATATTATAAATGATGCACACATTCTTTCTTTAAAGAAAGCTCAGTCTGTAAACTGTTCTCTTGGAAAAAACAGGAAGTCAAATGTTAGATACGGTAATGAACCAGATATAGTCAACATTCCTATAAAAGAATATTTAAAGAAATCTAAAAAATGGAAATATTTCTTTAGAGGATATAAAGCAGGATTGATTAAATTCGAGGAACAACCTATCTCTATTGATCCTTATTTGGTTGGACAGTGGTTAGCAGACGGTCATGCTACTGAGTTAAGAATTACAAAAACCGATGCTGATTTAAAAGAATGGATTTATAAATTTGCTAAAGAAAATGATTTGATTGTAAAAGAATACCAAAAAAAGAATACAATTGCTAAAGATTTTTATTTTGATAAATCTAATGGTAACTCGAATAAAATATGGAATGAATTTAAAAAATTAAATCTTCCAGATAATAAACATATCCCGCAATGCTATATTAGTAATAGCAAAGAAATAAGATTAGAATTGCTTGCTGCTTTAATTGATGGAGATGGTCATCATAGATTAAATAGACATGGATATGATATTGCATTTTCTAATGAGACATTGGCAATGGATACCAAAAGATTAGCAGATACCCTTGGATATAGAACTCATATTCAAAAAAAGAAAACATCTTGTAAAAATAAAGAAACTGGTTATAATTTTGAAGGGGAAGCTTGGAGACTTTCCATCTATGGCAATGTATGGGAAATACCTTGTAAGGTTAAAAGAAAACAATATGTTCATAATGGTAAACGTACTAACAAAGAAGAGGGTTTATCATCATTAAAAGTCACCTCTATTGGTTGGGGTAAATATGCTGGAATAGGTGTTGATGGAGATAACCTGTATTGCCTTGCAGACGGAACGGTTACACATAATTCTTGGACTGCTGCTTTCATAACAACCTTTATGACTCAACTAATGTTGAAGTACGATAATCCGGCACAAGAGTTTGGACAAGCCCCTGGTACTCGTATTACCGGACAGATTATAGCATCTTCAGAAGTACAAGCGAAAGAGACAGCTTATGCGGCAGTTGAGTCCATTCTTGATTATGGTCATTGGTGGCAGAAATATATTGCGTATTTAAAAGAGAGAGAAGAAACTGAAGGAAAACATACATTATATCAAGAATTAAAATTAGCTAGAGAATTTCCAGAAAAGAATGTTGCTGTACTTTCTCTTCACAGTAACTCTGCTGCCCTTGCTGGTAAGACAAGTTATTGTGTTGTTCTTGATGAATTAAGTCGATTTGATGTGGCAGATGGGATGGTGCAATCTAGAACACAAAAATCAACAGCAAACGCTGTTTATGATACGGTTGCTAGAGCGTGCTCAAGTCTTAAACAGATAAGCAAGGTCGTCACGATATCGAGTCCTATGTATGAGGACGATTACACAATGAGATTATTGTGTATGGCAAAGGATTGTTGGGTAGGAGAAATGTCTCCTATTATTGATGCTTTGAGAAACAAAACTGTAACCAAAGTTCCTACCCTATATGGTATGCACGCCACAACCTTTGAGTTAAACCCAAAAACAGAAGAAAATCCTGGAGGTTTTGTTAGAGGGGAAGATTTTGAATCAGCAAGACTACAGAATCCCGAAGCCTACAATCGTGACTACCTTGCTTGTCCGCCTTCTACTGTTAATCCGTTCTTCGAGTTTCCAGAAAAAATTGATAGAGTTGTTATAGATAGGGAAAAGAAAGTTGCCTTTTCTGATAAGATGATAGAGGAATCTATTCAAACAGCAAATGGGATTGAGATGCGAATGTATATTGGTAAGAATATAATGCCTCTTAAACCTGATAAAATGAATAAGTATTATATTTGTGTTGACCAGGGCGAAAAGCGTGACCACTTTGCTTTGGCAATGGGGCATGTTGAATCTATGCCTATTGATGTTACTAACGATAAAGGTGATATCGAAAAAGCGAGTAGATTAAAGATAATAATAGATTTTGTTACTGGTTGGATTCCAGATAAACAGAATAGAATAACAGTTTCATTTGCAAATGTGGAGGAAGTAATTAAAGTATTATGTCAGAGTTTCCATGTTGGCGTGGTCACTTATGACCAATGGTCTAGTGCAGAATCAATACAAAGATTATTTTCCGAAGGTGTTAATACACAACAATTAGGTGCTACATTATCAATGTACGAAACATTTAAACAATTAATTTATCAAGGTCAATTAGAACTTCCTAAACATGAGATACTTTTAAAAGAATTAAAACAGTTAACATTAATAAAAGGTAAGAAACTCGATCACCCATCTTCTGGAAGTAAAGACTATTCTGATGCTGTCTGTCGAGTATGTTGGTTATGTTATGAAGATTATATTATGGAGACTGTTCATGGGCAGCATATGTTACCTTATAAACAAAATCTTCCAACACTACGTTCGGTTGCATCTGCTTATGAGATTATGAGACAAAACGATATGAATCCTCATGGAGCTATTTGGAATCAATCTCAAAGTGGTCAAGGAGTTTTTGGTGATACTTTTATTGTAAGAACTAATGTGATTCCTAATATTAAAGGTAATTAGAAATTATAGAGGTTTGACAGAGAAGAACTGACTTTTTATAATTATTATATATTGGTTTTACATACGTTTTCCAGTATTTATATTTTCTTCTATTACTATTAGTTCCTGCATGGTACATTCTAGATGCTTCGGCTTTATTTCCTCTCGCTTTTTTTAAACAATACTTCAAATAGCCTATTCCTAATTTTAAATTTAAATCAATATTGTAAATGTCATTAGGGTTTCCTCTATAATGAAACGCCATGACTTGCATCAATCCTCTCGCATTAGATTTTGATTTAGCATATTGCATCTTTTTTAATGTTGGTCGCCATATTCTATGATAAGATTCTTTATTAATAATAGCACATACAAAGCGAGAATCTATTTTATTTTTCTCACTCCACATATAGATTCTATAAAAAATCTTTTGTGACAACCAGGGATACATCTTTTTTAATTGGTGACAGTATAATTCTCTTTTAATTTCTAAAGAATTAAGAATAGTAGGTGAATAACATACCACCATAAAAACAGTTATTATTTTAATGTAGCGAAAGACTATGTTTTTTATCATCTCATTTTACTTTATAAGTCTTATTCAAAAACTCTGAAAATTCTTTTCCCTTTACGAAAGGCTGAATCCAGATGAGCTTTGTATCTAATCTACCTTTACCGATTGGTTGATTTCTCCAATGCCCTCTTACAGTCCATTGTCCAGAATATTCACGCTTTATACCATCCCGTTCTGTTAAGTCAAGTGATTTTTTATAATTTTTATCAATAACTATTTCTCTTCCAAGATAATAATAAGGTAAGTTAGAATACTTTTTTGCTCTTTTTATTTTCTTTTTGCTTTTAAGATTTGATATGTCTTTAGGTTTTATTTCTATTGGTTTCTTGTCTTGTGTATTTATATAAAGTAATGTGTTTATTATAAAGCAAAAAACTTTTTCTAAAAATGCCCTACTATAATCTTTTCTATTCAACATTTTAGGAAGTTTGTCGTTATCATCTAAAATACCTTGAACCTGTTCAAATATATCTCCCTCCTTAAATAGAATATTCCAATAGTAAAGAGAATTTCTGGGGTCACTTCTTGCAAGGAATTCATCACTAATAGCTACAATAACAAGACTTTTTAATACATCACTACTTGCGCAATGATGATGTCCTTCAGACATTTCAAGAGGATTAACTTCATCTTTATCTAGAAGGATAACGTAAAATCCATCTAAAGGAATTCCAGTAGGGTTTATAAATTTTGTTGTTTTTGGTAAAGTTATATAAATACATCTATATGGACTTCTTAAAAAGAATGAATCTATTTTTTTTATTTCAGTATCTAAAAGCATTTGAGTTAAATCTTCTGTTAATCTAAATACTTTCTTTCCAGACTTATAGAACATATATGGTGCATATGTTTCCCAAAAGGCTGCACGTTGTTCATCGAGAGATCTCCTAATAGATTTAGGACCTCCTTTATAAACCTTATCATCGATTGTCATTACTAATGATAGTATTCTTCTATCATAGATATAAGCATCATAACCGCTTACTTTTTCAGCATTGTCCATACTGTCCATTAATTCACAAAAACCTTTATCAGATTTAAAATAATCTTTTAAAAGCATATCCATATTTTCTATATAGCTTTCATAATGAATTCTATTATGATGCTTGTCGCCCATTTCACAACCTCCTTAATCCATTTCTGCAATATCTTCGTCTGTTATTTCTAAACAATCAATCTTATCTCTACAATCCTCTAAAAAGATATGGAGGAAAGGAGCATTTATTCTAGGACTTAATCCTCTAACTAGAGTACTTCCTATATCATCTTTGTATTTCCAAACAGGAATGTTAAACTTATTATATCCCCAACCATCATCAAATTTCTCAAAAATATGTATTATGAGTTTTTCGTCAACTCCACACCTATCAAATCCTTTAGGCATACCTAAAAAGAATTTACCAATAACAGGAAATCCCCTTGTACCTACAACGTGCTTACCTCAACTCATACACTTTTCATCGTGTTCATATTCTCCAAAGCAACCATCTTCAGTACTACTTCCACAAACACAACCAGGACATTGATATTTTTCTATTGCTTTCTTTATATCGTCTTTCATGTTACTTCTCCTTTTTAATAGAAATTTTTAGAAAAGAATTCTTACCATCCCATCCATTATTAATAGGTAGATTTTCCAGACACCAATGTACTTTTGGGGCTTTATCTTTTTTAACCATCTTCTCATAATATTTATAATGTTGTGATTTTCTAAAACAATCAAAACAATAATAAAAAGTATATCCCAATATTGTTACTGTTTCTAGTCCAGAATCATCATCACACAAACAACCACATTCATCACATTCAACATATAATAATTTAGCCATTATTAAATCTCCAATAATCTTTCTATTACTGATACAACTCTATTTAAAAATACTTTTCTTTGATTACTATCTCCAGCTATGCCAAAAATACTGTGAAATGTTGTCATTATGTCTTCAATAGCCTTGTCTCTTTCTTGTTTAGCTTTGTCTATATACATATCATCTCTTGGCAAACCCATCCTCCATTCTTTTTTAAACCTGTCTAGAACTTTTGATGAGAATTTGTGGTACTTATCCATCTCTGCTAATCTAGACATAGGGACTGCGGGATTGAACATTGAGGCATAAACATTCTTGCAAGTGTTCTCTAATCCTATAAAGAACTCGTTCATTTTAAAATCAACTCTTGCTTGAACTTCTTTTTCTATATTATTTTCGTTCATAATTATTTAGTCTCCATAAGTTCAGTATAGTTGAATTTCTTTTTTAAAGATTCTTTTATGTTTATATAATCTCCGTCAGATTTTAAGAAATCATTATTATATAAAATAATGTATTTGCGAACTTTAAGTTTCATTTCTACAAAATCTTTTCCATCTTGAGTTATTCTATAATATCCTACTCGGTTGCTACCATCATCTCTTCTTCCTTTTTGTTTTTCTATTAAATTGAAAAATCTTAATTTAGGAAAATCTCCTCGAATGGATGGAGGTATATTTTTTATCTTTTTCAAATAATCTTCTACATGAAAAAATGAATTATTGTTCTCTTTATTCTTTTTATAAATCAATATTAATGCATAAGCCATTGCTCCTGTTAAGGATCTTTTATATTTTTTTGCTACTTGTCCACAACAAGGACATGTCTTTAATTTAAAAGTATCTAATTCTTTTAAGAATTCTTCTTTAACTATATAAAAAGGTCTTTCATCTATTAATATTCTTCTCATATTACACCTCATTTTTGTTCTTTATTTTCTTCCTCTTCAACGGCTCTCCTTTCATTGTCCATTATTATGTGATGTCTTTTACAGAACCAATCAACATCGAGGACTTTCTCTTTCTCATAACTGTAATGATGTGCCTCTAAGTCTTCTGTTTCCCTGCATCTAGGAAATTGACACTTACATCCAGACGCTATTTTTCCGTTTCGAATTGCTTTGCGAACAGTTTCACGAGCATAAACACGCTCTGGGTAGCGTTCTCTCTCAATCTTTTTGTAATGATAATTGTCCTGAGAAATCCCCCCTTTCCAATTAGCGTTTTCTTCTCCCGATTTAGATTGTAATCTTTCAATCGCTTCGGGAGATCTCTTTATTTTATATTTCTGCAAAGCATTCTTCACTTCCTTTGCTGTTCTATCAAACATATCACCAAGCTCTTGATTAGACTTGGTTTCTGCCAGTTCTCTTAATTGATCCCTTTCAGCTTTAGTCCATCCTTTAGTTCGGCTCATCGTACCACCCTCTTTGTTCATTTGTTTTTCTCCTCAATATCTTTATCTATCAATCTTCTTAGTTGTATACATTAGGAATCAAACTCCTTTAAACTTTTTATTAAGCATTTTAACTATATCATTGTGAGTCATAGAGTCTGTTAATACTTTTTCTTCATCCGGTTCATCGTGAAGATACTTTTCTACCATCCAATATTCATTAGCATCAGGTTTTTCATCATGCATTTTCTTTTCTCTCTTTTCCATATCTTCTTTATAAAACCAGCATCGAGAATCATTTGCTACACAAATCATACATATAGTCCCTAAGACTCTTTTAATAGTTTCGTAACCTATTTTATCTGTACCATAAATATTTTCCATTCTTTCCCATAAAGAATCCACATCTTTTTTAGGGGCTTGTCCTGACTCTCCAATTATAAATGCAAATTGAAAATAACCTCCAGAATTCACAATGTTTCTTGAAGATATATATTCCGTAAAAATTCTTTTAGCTTTGTTGTATGTAGACATGCCCATTTTCTTTTGAGCATTTTTAATAAAATCACTCTTTTCTAATTTGTCCGGTGATATTGAAAAAGTTTTTTGAAAATTTTTTAAAGGCATCATTTGACCTCCTCATTATTAAATCTTTCAAACACATGATAAACGGTATCTTTTATTATAAAAGTTTTTATATGTTTTCTAATAATACCTTTATCATATTTGATTTCAGAACCTGTGAAAAACATTTCAAATATCCTCTCTTCAGTATCTTCTTTTGCTTCAATATTTAAAAGAACCCAAATATACGGTTTATCATTATGAACAACTATGTCTAATATTTCAGATCCTTTTGGTAAAGTTGCTTTCCACATTCTTCCATAAGTTAAATTGTATTTCCATACAGTTTTTATAACTGTTATCTCTTTTTTAGATTTTGACTTACTCATTTAGACCCCTCTCTAATTCTTTTAATTCTTTTCTCAAAGATGTCTCACCTATTCTAAGATAAGCCAACATTATTCTTAATGTTTTATTCTTTCCAGTAACTTTTAATATTTTTTCTGTTAAATTATATTTTCTTCTCCATCCTTGAACAGATGCCAGAGATATTTCCATTTGCTTTGCCATTTCATAATCATTTAATAGATACTCTCCTTCTTCATCCTTTTTATTAAATTCTAAAAATTGTGCAATCTTTTCATCTGGCCAAGGTTCTCTTAAAGAACCTCTTCCATTACTATAATTATGATGGTTAAGACGTTCTTTGTTTCTTTCTTCTATTCCATCAGACTTCTTTTCTTTCCAGTAAGGATGTCTATTTCTAGCATAGTTAATATCATCAGAAGTATACCCTGTAATAATTACCCACCTTCTTGCTATCCTACCTTTTCTTCCACTAGGTATAGAACTGTTTAGACACATATCTATAAATTCCATAGGATTTTTTGCGTTTAATATTTCTTCCTCCGTATATCCTTGTTTCATTTTAGAACTCCTTATCTATGACGAGAACTCCTAATAGCTTCCATAAGCAACCACAATTGTTTATTTAGCTTAACTTCTTGCTGAATGTTATTAATAGTTCTTGTCTTTCTTTCTCTGTTTGCACTATCAGTATATTCAACGCCACCCTTTATTACATTTTCTTGAATGATATTAAATATTTTCCAGAGATTATCTTCTTTGTCTTCCTCTCTGCGAGGTTCTATCAACCTCATAGGCTCAATAGATTTATTATCTTCTCCAAATCTTAATAGATGAGCTGATTCCGCTAACCATTTCTTTTCATTGTTTGCGAGTTTAATTGTTTGGTACTCTTCAATCTTTGAGAAGATTTGTGAGAACCCACTTACGATTTCTGTAATAGCTTTTTCTATACTAATGAAATCAACGTTGATATGTTTCACAGAAAGATTGCCGAAGATTTCAACCGGAGTAATCAAACCATTTCCGCACACAAGTTCATTAATAGCAATGCTCATCATTACTCTGTATGATCTGTCGTGAGAACCAGTATAATGAAGCTCCGGTATCCTGTCTCCAACTTTTGTGTACTTTGCCTGGTCTGGCGTTCTGAAACGTATTGAGTGTTTTTGAAAACCCATATACTTTTCATCTCTCGGTATGCTTTGTTTAACTTCTGCGGGATACCAACCAAGCTTTTCCATATCATCTATAATCTTATAGGTTGGTATGTATACATATTTGTCAGACACATCTTTTGCTGGACTCATAGCATAAACGCTAGGAGCTTTGGCTTTAATTTGTTCTTTGGTTAAAAAAGTATGTTCCATATTAATCCTCCTGCTAAGAATCAATTCTTAATGGTTTTGTAAATACATCAAGAAGTTTTTTTGCTTTACTTTTATCTTCTTTCTTTTTTACCTTTGCTTTTCTTGTCTTCCATTTCTTAGAATATGGTGTTACAAGATATCCATCTTTATGCATTTCTGCTTTATGTTCCCATATTAATTGTTTAGTATCTGGTACTAATAATGTTTTGGGAGTGCCGTGTGTAGGTTTTCCTTTCTCGTCTACCCTTCTATAAAGAAAAGGACCTTTATCGCCTCTTGTTTTTATTGCGAAGGTTGTTCTTTCCTCTCTTCGAAATTTATCATAGTATTTAATTTTAACATATTCCATATTACTACCCCTCAAACCAATACATTTCTTCTTTAATCGATTTTAATCTGTTAATACATTCAGAAATCAGAATGAAATTGCTTTTTAGTTGAAGTACTAATAAACCGATTGCTTTTTTATTAAAATCGGTTTCTTTTTCTTTTTCTTCCTCTAGTTCACGAACTGTCTTTGCAACATAGCTTCGACATTTGCCTAGATACGTTCTTAATTTTGTAATGTCTTTTTTGTTTATTGTATGATTCTTTGGGTGAGTTAATTTATTTATTATATATTTACTATCATCGTCTATTTCAAAGTTTTTAAGATAAGCCAAATCAGAAATCATTGATACGACTTCTGAATCTTTCTGTTCATTCTCATTAAATTGATATTCATAATAAGTTACTTTTGATTTTATATCCATTGTAAGAACCTCCTTATAAAATAGTTCTTTTTTACATATCTTTTAATAGCTTTTTGATATCTCTTCCTTGTAAGAGTTCTCATTCCAGGGGCAGAATTTACTTCGTAAATATAGAAGTTGCCAGTTTCAGAATTAAAACCAACGTCTACTGCACCAAAGACAAGCCCTAAACATTCAACAGATTTTATTATCTGTTCTTTCATTTCTCGTGGTAATCTTTTCTTATATCTTATATACTTATAACCTTTTTCTAGATTCTTTATCCAATGAGAATAATAACCTTTTTTTAAAACTTTCTCGTCTGTGTGAAAGACTCTTCCATCCATAACGTGACATCTGTATTCAGTATCACATTTTACAAACTCTTCAAAGTAATAATCATCAAAACATCGAGGCAATTCATATTTAGACTCTATTAATCTCATACCTCTCCCTTGAGAATGGTTTGTATTTTTAATAACTATAGGAAACGTTTCGGGACAGTTAGTAAAATACTTTGGGGTTGTAATATTATTTTCTACAAAAAGTTTCTTCATTTTTAATTTGTTGATGCAATTCCTTATTGATTCTCTAGAATTAAATTCCAAATCACCAATCATGTTTTTATTTTTAAGATATCCAAATCTTATTATGACAGAACATTTGTAGAGAGGGAATTTAAATTTCTTATGACTTTCGTAATAAGATAAAACAGTAGGACACTCTCTTTCTTTTCTAGTCCAAAAATATTTTAATAGTAAAGCATCAACCATTATTTACCATCCTATAAATGATTCCCAAACATCAAACGGAACTCTAAAAGATTCTTTAAAAGTTCCAGTTCCATCATCTGCCCTTTTAATAAACTTATCATCTTTTATCGTTACCTCTACAGGAATCTTTCTTAATTGTGTTTTGAACATCTTATTTATCTTTTCCAATTTGTGTTCAGTATCAATGTTTGTGATTGTGTAAACTGTACTTTCTTTCATCACCCTCTCCTACTCAACTCTCTTAAATGAGCCTCACATCTTTTCATTAATTCAATAAAAGCCTTACTAACTCTTTTTGTTTTTCTTATCTTAAATATGAGATTTCTTTTTCTCCTCATATGTTGAATACTTGGTATCGTTGTCTCAAACATTTTTGCAAGTTCTCTATCACAATGAATATATTTTCCATTTTTATCTTTCACATCAACTTCTAGAAACTTTTTAATGTCTTTATCGGGCCAAGCTATTCCATGTCCTCTATCTTCTGTGTAGTCAAACTCACTCCAACGTGCCATATTTCTAACTTGATATCCTTCCTGTTTCTTTTTCTTCCAGTAAGGGTGTCTGTGTCTTGCATGTTTGATATCTTCTACGGTATGACCTGTTTTCTCCATCCACTCTTTTGCGAGAGCAATCTTTCTTCCTCTCTTTATTTTACTATTCAAACACCTATCAATATATTGTTCCGGTGTTTTAGAATTAAGTACTTGTCTTTCTGTAAAATTATTTTCCATTTCTACTCCTTTACAATCTTTAAACTTACAATATTCTCTAACTTGAAACCTAATTGTAAAATTTCTATTTCTTGAAGACCCGTAGAGGTTTGCCTATTATAGGATTCATATCCTTTCTTTGCACTTTCTTGAAGGTAAGGTTCTATTTCTTCATAGTCAACAACACTCTTTCCAGCTTTGTCTGTGGTATACTCAACACCAATTTTAATTCGATCTTTACGAATAGCAAATCGAACATATTCGTCTCCACTATCATCTTCCTTTTTGTTGTAAAGCATTCCACGAATCTTCTCATACCCAGATTCCTTAAAACCTGTACTACCATCATTCTTTTTTTCTGTGTCTGGATATAATATAAGACCGCCTTCTTCTGTACACTGTCTGAAATATCCTCTCTCATCATAAACAAGTGTATAGATTGTGTGTTTGTAAGCTTTTTTAGAAGGATTAGAGCCGCCTTCTTTCATTTTAGGAAGTTCTTCTTTAGAAACCCCCTGTTTTTTCAGATAGTTCCTTTTATTGAGGACTTTCGCATCACTACGATACTTTAATTCGAATTTCGTTCCGTTAGTTATACCTAACGCATTTTCCCTAATAATCTCCTGTTTCATCCTAAACCTCCTGCTAAAAAGTAAATTGAATGATAACTAATGTATACATTCAATATACATTAGTTACTCGAAATTGTCAATCATTTTTTTGTAAAATTATTAATTTTTTATTCAAATTATTAACTGTAGCCCTCACAAAATCTATAGCACCTTTCATTTCAGAATCAAAGCTTTCCCAATGCTCTGGATAATTCTCTGTGCATTCCCATTCGTCAAGATTTACTGTACCAGACCATAAAAAACCTAGTTCTAGAAAGGCTATTTCGAAATTGTTTAATACTTCAACAGCTCTTTTTAACTTTTCTATCTTTTCTGATTCTAGATTCCAGGACAATTCTACTCCACAATGAGGACAGTATTTAAAAGTGATATGTATAACATCACATTTGCATAAAGGACATCCAAAATATTCATCATCTTGTTTCATATCCTCTGTCATTATAACTATTTCATTCATTTTTACTCCTCCTTTAGAATGGTATGTCTCCATCATAAAATGGATTTGGTATAAGTTCTCCATTTTCCATTTTCATATACTTTCTGCTTCCTTTCCTAGCCTCTCGGATACGAGACGCAACCAATTCTGCTATATCTGGATTAGTTTTTAAGATGTCTATAATTTCGTCTACGGATGCAACTTCTAGCTGAACAATTATATCACTGATGAATTTTTGTATAGCATCTTTTAAATCTTTACTAAATCTCATAGTTATCTCCTATAAATAAAATAAGTAAGCCACCGAAATGGTTCGGTGGCGAACTTCTGTTATTCATAGTAATAAATCAAAGGTGCTACAAAATTGTCTGGAACACCAACTACCGCACCGTTGTCAGTAACATACTCCAACTTTCGTACTGTTATATTATTCACTGTTTGTGTAGTACATCCGTTTTCATTTGAAAAACTTGAGAATGTCATAACACTTTGGGTTATGTTGTCGTCAAGCTGGAAGTATTTACCATTATCAACATTCTTTAACAATCTTTTTCTACTGGCTGAATGTGTATTTACATTAACGTATGCAACGTTTCCACTACAATCAAAATTAGTGTAGAAGATATTATCTGTATAAAAAGATATTTCTCCAGCGTTGCTTTTAACAGCATAAAAGTACCCTTCTGGTGAAAGAATGTAATCGGTGTCTATAGACGTACCTAAAAATTCTCCAAGTACTACTCCATTACCATCCTTAACTTTCAACGTTTTGTTATGAACAAGAATCTCCCAACTGTCTCCATCCCAAATATATGCTGTACTATTATCCGTGTTATAATAAGCATCGTTTAAATTTGGGCTACTTGGGATACTTTCATTATCGAAGTATCCAAGCCAATTAATGGAAATGCCATCCGTACCATCCGTACCATCTGTACCATTTAAGTTAATGGTATGATAATCTGTTCCATCACAATACTGAAACTCTTGCAAATCTATAATATAATATAGAAATCCATCCGTTTCGTTATTGCAAGTTGGAAGATCATCTGCTGTAAGAATAACCCTTGCGGGATTTCCGCTTACGTCTTTACCTGAAGAAATAATTTCCCCTTCTTCAGGAGCTTCAGCACATCCCATTAGTGCAACAGCAACCAGTGTTAGAATAATAAATGTTTGTTTCATCTTTTCCTCCTGCTAAATTTGTTTTGATTCTAACTAAACTATTACTACCTCCTTATCAAATTTTTCTTTGTTTCCCTCCTTTCATAAGTGATATTGATTTGTAGTATCTACCAACCTACTTTGTGCTGGATATAATTCCACAGCTTCATTTTCTTCTCCAATTAATTCATTTTTTATTCTTTGGAAATGTCTCCAATCTCTGACAGGATGCTTGTCTAATCTTTTAATAGACAAATGCAACATTTTAGGAAACCCCTTTGGAGTTTCTTCGTTAAAGATGCTGACCTAGTACAAATTATTAACCCAAATTTCGCACTCAAAACTTCTTTTCAGTACCTTGTCAACGGTGAACGATTCCCACCCTCGCTCAAGGAGTTCCTCTCGCAACTCCGAGATTTGCGATTGGGTTGGTACAGTTCCTTTTTTGAAAAGTGTACATTCTTTTGGTTTTCTTCTCCGATTCTTTTTCATACGCACACTCCTTATCAAAGACTCAATCGAGACACCTTGATAAAGGTGTCCCTGTTCAGTCTCTAACTGTACTTCCAATGGATATCCTCGTGGAGAGCCATTTCTGATTCATAATCATAATTAAATATATGACCATTATGACACTCTCTAATCTGATGTCCTTTGTAAAGTTCCTCTACCACTTTAGACATTGCGTTACAGAAAGGACACCTTATCTTTTGGTATTTCTTTCTCTTGTAGTATTGTTCAATGTTAAGACTTTCGTGAGGGACGATTTCTTGGTTCTCAACTTTACCTTGTTCCCTCATTTTCTCTTCGTTTTTAATTTGTTCAATAAGTCTTTTGTTAAGAACCTCACCACAATTACAACATCTAATTCTTTTGGGAACCCACGTCTTACAGCCTTCGCAATAGACTCCGTGTTGTTTGTAGTATTCAATAACTTCATTTGCCTCTTTCTCTATGTAATGCTGTTTGGTTTTTATACCAAAAAGCAAACAAAAGAATTTCCAAATAGTTTTGAGAACAACAATAATCACTTCTATGATTGTTTTAAATATCCAAACAATTCCTACAGCGATTATACCTCCGATAAATAAGGAGATAGAAGCTTTTGCTAAACTTCCTATAAAATTAAAAAGCTTATCTAAAGTGTTCATCTTTTACCTCCTATGGTCCAAACAACAATTTAAAAAACGGTCCGAAGAGTGGTATTATTAAATATTCAAACACAAGAAGTGCTGAAATGATAGTGCCTAGTATATATCCAATTATACCATAAGGCATAGTGCTTCCAACAAGATACCAGAATTGGTGCCTTCTTACTAAGCCTCTTCTCTCGCTAGAGTCCCTCTCGTAGTGATGACCGACGTTTTTTAAGTATCTTTCTTTGTTCATATTTAACCTCCTACTAAAACGCTTACTATACAGAAAAGAACATAAAAAACAAAAAGTATTACTGGCAGTACAAATAATATAAAAAAGAATACATATATTATTGATACAGAAGAAAGAAATCCTCCGACTGCCATCCAGAAACCAGCTTTTCTTCTTTTATCTTCAAGTGTTGGCTCATGATAATCAATTCTCATCATTTGTTTGCCTCCTTTATTAATGTTCTGTTCCCCTGTCTTTAATTCCTGCGGGGTCAATTACTTCTAAATATATTCCAAGTCCACTTATAATATCATTATAAGGTAACTTTAAGAAATCAATGATTTCTATAAACATTTTTATTATCATTGAATTAGGTACGCTTACGTTAGCAATTAATGGGGTTATCGAAATAAATAAAGACAATGCTTTGTGTATTGGATTATCGTTATCTATTACTTGAACAAATCCTGAGATAGAAAGTAAACTTTCCTTTATTATTTTAGGACTTCCTCCAATATTCAAATCCTTTTGAACTCTATCCATCATAAAATTATCAAAAGAAATCTCAAGAGTTTTATCCAAAATAGAAAAGACAAACAAAGAAAAGTAATCTTGTTTGTTTTCCATAGTAAGATTCTCAAAAGTTTCTCCCACTTTTTCAAAACCTTCTTCTCTAAGAGTTTTATTCAAACTATCAAGAAAGCTTTTGTAATCTTTATCATTTAAATTCAATGCTTCAAATAAAGTTTCTTTTTTGTGATCCATTAGTTTACCTCACTATTCCTATCGTTTGATTCTTTAAATGCCTTTAGCTCTTTTTCAACAGCATCAGTAAAAATTCTGCTGTTGTAACCCATAATTAATTGATTCTTTTCTTTAATCATCTTCTTGTACTCATCATACAAGTTATCGTCTACGCTAACTTTTATAACCATTTTAATTCCTCCGAAATATAAACTCACTCTATTATAATATAACTAAATTTCCCTTTTTTGTCAACAAAAATTCCCCAAAAAGTACCTAAAAATTCCTCAAAAAGGGAATTTTATTACCTTGAAATTTTAAATTTTTAGTTGACTTTTGTGACATAACTATTTAAATTGTAAAAAAGATATAAAAACGTAGTCACACCTATGTTTCTACTCCGATATCTTTTATACACACAAAGTAACTATCTTTAAACCTCCTGCTAAAAACAGTTTAAAGATAAAAGACGGAACAAAGCCTTTTCCTCGCCAGAGTATGTCCAAGGAAAAGGCTTTTCTTTTATTTATCTCGGATACGAGATAGATAATTATATTTTAGGCAATCTCCCACAACCTTCAAGTTTTGAAATATCAACTCCCTTGTAACGCATTTTTTTAACGAATTCTTCTTCACAGGTTTTACTACAAGCGTAACCTTCACTATACTCATCTGAAATATGTATAGTGTCAATTGCTTTATGTTCCTTCTTACAAACATTACATCTTACAATTTCAGCATCCCAGTATTGACATACATTTCCTACATAATCTTCAACAGCATCACAACCCTCAATCATTGGCGGTTCTCCTGGTTCCCATTGTGTATCGGGATAACCTTTTGTTCTATGATTTACAGAGTGTTTGCAGTTCCAACAAGATTTGTTATTCATTATTAACCTCCATTGAGAGATAGTTATTAACTCTGAAACCAGGACATGTCCGATTTCAGGGTTGAAAATTATCTCTACGTGATTGTTATTTCTATCTCAAAACTACCATCACCACCTGTATTAATTGTGTGATAGTGTTTACTTTCTGAACGGAGATAGAAAGTTTTCTTTAGAAAGTCAGTCCAAACAGTTCCCTCATTAGAGAATAGATATCCAACATCTCCAACAACTATTTCTCCGTTTGTTTCAATTGTTGTCTCTCCTTTGAGTTCTCCTAGCCAACAATCTTTTATATGATACTTAACTTTCCTTAATCCTTTCTCAACTTTCACAAGAGTACAATTTCCACCGGAATTATCAATGTTACCTCCATAATGTTTTATAAAATCGTGGTCGGTAATTGATATGTTTCCGGCATCAACTGGAAATGTTTCTGTTATTTTCATATATACTCCTTTACAAATAGTTTCAAATCACCTTTCTTGTAAAAGGTTTTATATGTTGGATTTTTTTTCTTAACATTCTTTTCGTAGTTTATTGCATTTTCTTCCGTAGCAAAAAATTCATTTGCTACAACTTCACAATCGGCATTAATAACAGTAACTACCCAAACTTCCATAAGTTTCCTCCTAACAAACTGACATTAAAAACAATAAAAATCCTCCGATTTATAATTAATTTTTTTTCTGTTACATCTATCTTAAACCCCTTGAACATTTATTCTATTACCGTTACTATTAACAACCATACCTTCTTCAAAGACACAATCATCATTATACAACCAAGTACCTCTGTGTTGATACACATTTATGGGTGAGAATCTATTGATTCTTTCTTTAGTAGTAGGAGTTCTCCAACCACCAGTATGAAGTTCATAGTAGTCATTTGGTTTAATGATAATGATGTCTGTTCTATGCAAACATATATGGTAGTTATGGCCGTTCTTATAAAGCCTAGTATTATTAGCAATAGGCTTACCTTTTTCTTTATCCTTTGCACTTTCATATAGTTCTTTTGCTTCATTATACGTTAGCATATCTATACCTCCTTGAAATATTATTTGTTCTGGTTTTATTTAAAAAACATTTAACGCTCTTTATATTATTTCTTAACTCACCAATATCATCTACATAATCAATTACTAAATCAAAGCAAGAATCTACGTCTGTGAATAAAAGCCTTGATCCTTTGCATCCTCACTACTTTCCCAACCAAAGTAATCGTTATCTTCATAACACTTGCTATGAAATAACTTAATGAATTGGCTGTTTTTGGGATTCCCCTCACCACTCCAAATCATTTTGATATACTTTAGTCTTATTTCTTCGTGCTTTTCTTCATCTTTTCTTAACTTCTTATACTTTTTAATGTTTCCTTTAAGATACATAAGTACCATAATATCCCACTCACCATCATCGTTTAGAATCGCCCCATATCCATCATAACTACCCTCTATAGTCTGTCCATTAGGTAGTAACAATGTGCATTGGTTCAATTCCATAGGTGGATGGTCATAAGGGTTTTTAATAGAAACACCACATACCGGACATTCCCACGAATATAATCCCATATCTTTACCTCCTCTTTTTATAAATCTTTTCTAAAGTATCTAATAAGTTGTCTGATAAATTAAATAATAACCTATAGCTAATTTTAACTTTCCCACTCTCTATATTAGATATATATTGCTGTGTACAACCCATTTTATCCGCAAGTTCTTTTTGAGTTAATCTACATAACATCCTTATGTATATAATGGTATCACCATCAAACATTTTAACTGAATCTATTGCTTTTTTTATTTCCCCTAAATCGTTCACTATCTTTAGCATACTCTCTATGTGATATCCCATACCTTTACCTCCATCTATAGCTTTAATTTGTTCCATTGTATAGAATTATTATCTATACTTATTTCAAACACACCTATCATATTACACTTTTTACACATCACCTCTATACTAGCCTTACTTTCACTTTTAGATAGTTTAGTTAAATGTTTACACGCTTTTATACTATTTTTATCTAGTATATGGTCGCAATTTATTTTATTATTAACATCCTTAACAATGTCTAATAAACTAATCAAAACCTTTATAGAAGCCTTTTCTCTACCAGACTCTATATGACTTAGATATTGTTGAGTTATTCCAAGAGCTTTGGCAAACTCAATTTGAGTCATTCTAACAAAACTTCTTATTCTTTTAAAAGTCATACCTCCAAAATCCTCTATTATATTAACAGACTCCTCAACAGTCCTTAACTCCTTTTCCCATAATAAAAACATTTTCTTTCTATTTCTACGATTTCTGTCTACCATACCTTTGAAAACCCTTCGTTTCTCGACCATTCACTAACCTCCTTTAAATATAAATAATCTTTATCTAACCTACCACATTGGATAGGTTAGCTACTGACTATTTATACATTAAATACTGTTATCTTATTACATCAGTTACGCAAACAACTTCGTCAGAATTAGGGTTTAAATCATTCCAAAAAGACTCATACTTTTCCTTAACACCTTGCTCAGTATCAATACCTGTAAACAAGCTATTAGTATCAGTATCAATCATTTCTATTCTTGACTCACCAACAACCTCGTTGGTTTCCCTATCTCTTGCGAGTGCAGTTACATAGAATAACATATTAAACCTCCATTTCAAATAGACATTCTGCAATTATCCATTCCACGTCTTTTTCTTTCCAAGATTTTTTTATTTCTTCATAGTCATATCCATAGGAACATAGAACATCAATTATTTGATCTTCTGTATAATCATTTAGATTAACAGTTTCTCTTATATGTTGTACTGTGCCATCTGGATATTTAACATCCTCCATAAATTCATATAGTTCATCACTTATTTTTCTTCCATACTGATTAAATGATGGGTCAGTTAATGTCCATACTGAAAGTGGTACTGGTTTTCCTTTTTCGTTCTTTCCAGTTTTAAGTATTTCTTTTCCACCACATTTATCAGTATCTTTGTATTCACAACGCAGACAGTATTCTATGCCGTGAAATTGAACTAACCAACATTCTGCTGTTAAATCAGACTGTTGGATAGTTTTTACATTACTGAGTTGACCATCTTCTCTTAAATTTTTTATTTTCATATTAAACCACCTCCTTGATTAAAACTTGTGCCGACTCTCAACGAGAGCCAGCATAAATTTTACTCGCCTAATATTTTAACATCAACATCTTTGTTATCACCAATGATTGATTTAACCAGAGCAGTCATGTTCTGACCAATTCTGATTGCATCTTCTGGGTTTGCCAGACCAAACCCTTCACCATTGAAACCATCCATCATGGTATCAGGAGTCATCTCATACTTAGCAAATCTGGTAATGTTAAGTTGATCTGTTCTTGTCAAAAGTAAGGGGTCATAGCCAGGTGGATTCATAATGTTATGGATACAAAAGTATGGATTTCTTTTGTTATTCTTCATGAAGATAGGTCGTATTCTTTCCAACACTATCTTGAGATCATGAAGTTTCTCGTCAAGATATTTAAGCATACTCTCACCATAGTTATTACCAAATTTTAAGTCTTGTGCTATGTCCTTATCCAATCCTTTTAACTCTTTCAGCTTACGCAGAAAGTGTGGCTTACTAAGAAGTGTCATCCCAGCATATCGAAAGATGTCTTCTTTAATATCATGTAGGTCTGGGAGTGCTTTACCATTTCTTATTATCAAATTGCAAAGAAGAAATCTGCCCTCATCACTAACAGTAATATCAGCTTTAGGTATGGCTTTTGATATGTCTATCAGTGCCAATATGACAAGCAAACTATTGTACTCATTGCCCTGTACCTTACAGAAGGCACGTGCTTGTTTTTTAGGATTATCATTACGAAATGATATGTATCCAGCCTTTTTGAGTTCTCTGCATGTCTTGGCATGATCTCTGTTTTTGGCAAAGATTTCTGAATATCTTTTGCCTACTATCTCCCATGCCTTGTCCCTATATTTATTTATTAATGGGTTATCCCATTTAGGATAATAACTATAAGGATCAAGCCAGAAGTTTTCACATGACCATACATCTTTAAACTTACCGCTGTTGTAATGTAGAGTGATCTCATACATCTTATTGATTTGAGAATCTGTAAATGGTTTATCAGGCGTAACCGTAAAGTGTAATGTTCTACCCATAATTAACCTCCTTGAAATATTACCTGTTTTGGTTTTATTTAAATACACATTAAAGCTCTGAAACTTTTATCTACCTATAGTATCGACACCTCTACCATTTTACTTTAGTACTTTTTTGTTTACTTTAATACTTTTTTGTGACCAACAATATATTTATATAAACATAAAACTACTATGTGTACATAACCCCTATTTTTGACATTTGCGAATAACGACGCCTAAACCTTCGCCTAAACCTTCGCCTAAACCTTCGCCTAA